>CAJHYN010000098.1_pt1 | contig 13633 bp, 17 predicted proteins | sample 9198641 | NCBI WGS metagenome assembly CAJHYN01 (sample SAMEA7708370, study PRJEB35096) | sediment metagenome | biome: marine neritic benthic zone biome [ENVO:01000025]; feature: sediment [ENVO:00002007]; material: shallow marine sediment [ENVO:03000034] sea grass bed [ENVO_01000059] ... | reverse complement strand
CTAAAAAAACAGATTTTTAGGCTGATCAGTTTTAAAGGTATTGTAAAGTGATTGTCGAAATTCAAAATACTCTCATGCTCATTGTAGCATTCCAGTTTTTTGTTTCTGTCTTTCTTTTAACAAGAAAGGGCTTCAGAAAAGTAATAAAATGTTTGCGCTGTTTCTTTTAAGTAAGGGATTTTTTCTCAGTCTTATTGCAATCTCTGTATCACTTGTACCAGAAATAGCAGCTTTTCAAACTTTTAAAAAGGTAGTATACTATCCCTTCTTATATTTTTACTCCCCATTTTTATTCTTTTATATTAAGTCTTGTATAGATGTAAATGGCAAGGATGGAACTATATCAGAACTAACCCAGCCCTTTTAATCCAACAACAACCATTAAATATTCCCTTGCATGAAGCAGATTTTGTGAAGCTTAAGATTTTTAATATTCTTGATTATGAAATTGCTACGCTTGTAAATGAATACAAACCGGCAGGGACCCACTTTGTAGAATTTGATTCGCGTTCCTATAGTAGTAATATTTTATCCAGCGTAGTTTTTTTTACAGAATGGAAACCGGCAATTTTGCCGAAACCAAAAAGTTTATCTTGCTCAAATAGTATTAGATGATACCAAAAGACAGTAAAGTGCAATGAAAGTGCTTAACAGTAATTTGAACAATTTGTTGGGTATATTCTCATTGTATCTTATCAGAAAGTTGTCGTATGAAAACAAGTAATACCTAATTTTTTTATTCAGAATTATTTGTACCAATGCTCAATCTGCTGATAACATAAAGGACATTCATTGCTTAATCAAATTAATACCTTATTTTCATTATCCTCTTAAATAGCCTCCCCTGAATTTTTTATAATTATTACCCACCTTTAACCGACACAAACCAGTTCTTTACCGATTTGTTATTTCTATTTTATTTGCAACGAACTAAGTTTGGGTCAGTAGTTAAGATTAGTTAATATTAAAATTGTTTTCAATTATTTTTAAGGAGAAAGGAAAATGAGAACAGTGACCACATTGTTACTAGTAACAATGCTTTTTACCTATTTTGGCTGCAAAGATCAGGATAAATCATCCCAGAAGTCAGTAGAATCAGAAACTGAAATATCAGCACCCAGAGTAGAACTTCACGCAGCAGTAGTAACAGATAATCTTAAAGCCTTACTTCAGCACGTAAAGGCTGGTTCTGATTTAAATGTACCCGAGCACACGCGCAATTCTTCACCCCTGATAACTGCTGCAGCTCTTGGAAAGTTCGAGGCTGCTAAAATTCTAGTAGACGCCGGAGCAGAGTTAAATTACAAAAACATGGATGGTTCAACAGCTCTTCACACTGCAGCTTTATTTGGAAAGACTGATATAGCTAAAATATTGATTGACGCTGGTGCTGATCTAAACATAAGGAATAATGATGAATCAACAGCCCTACACACTGCGGCATTCTTCTGTCGTGTCGAGATAGTAGAAGCTCTACTTGAAAAGGGAGCCGACAAGACTTTAAAGAATAATATTGGGAAAACTGCATATGAAGTTGTCCAAGCTCCTTTTGAAAATGTCAAAGGTATCTATGATGCCATCGGTGCTGGATTAAAGCCTCTTGGGTTAGAACTTGACTATGATTATATTAAAACCACTCGTCCAAAAATAGCAGAGATGCTCAAATAAATGCGAAACACAGATAGACGTTACGACATTGATAGGTTAAGGGTAATATCGATTGCATTACTTTTAATTTACCATATAGCACTGGTGTTTCAGCCTTGGGGATTTTACATTGGTTTTATTCAAAGTAAAGAAACAAGTGAGGCTATCTGGATTCCTATGGCATTGATTAACGTTTGGAGAATACCATTGCTTTTTTTTGTTTCCGGGATGGGGGTTTGTTTTGCTTTAAGAAGAAGAAATTGGAAACAGTTACTGGTCGATAGAGCTCAGAGAATTTTGCTGCCGTTGATCTTTGGAAGCTTTTTTATAGTCCCAATCCACATTTATATATTTCAAAAATACTACGAACTTGATACAACCTACTCTCCCGAAATGGGTCATTTATGGTTTCTGGCTAACATCTGTATTTATGTTACTCAAGTTATTGGATTTGCTTTTTTGAATAAAAACTATGACTACAAGTTTTTCAATTTTTTCAGAAAACTTTTAGAGCGTCCTTATTTTATTTATCTATTCATTATTCCACTCATATTGGAAGCAGAATTAATAAATCCGGAATATTTTAGTTTGTATGTTGGTAATTCTCACGGATTTCTTCTAGGTATGTTTGCTTTTTTCTTTGGATTTTTATTTGTAGCAATCGGGCATGCTTTCTGGAATGCTGTTGACAAAATGAAAGTTGCGAGTCTTACAATAGCTTTTGCACTCTACTTTATTCGACTATTCTATTTTGAGCTTAATGCTCCTCATTTTTTAACTTCAATTGAGTCAATGAATTGGATATTTGCATTACTTGGATTTGGCTATAAATATCTTAACAAACCGAGTAAGATATTGAGTTATTTAAGTCATGCAGCTTACCCGGTTTATATCTTACACATGATCTTTTTATACTCAGCCTCATTCGTATTTTTACCTCACGATTTACCCTTAGAATTGAGTCTTATTCTGATTGTTCTATTTACATTTTTTGGGTGCTTTGTCACTTACGAATTAATTATTAAAAGAATTAGTTTTCTAAGACCATTGTTTGGGTTGAAGGTAAAACAAAAAACAAAAACCGCAGTATTAATTGAAAATTGAATAACCTTTTCTTGCCAATAAGTGAAAGAACTTGTATTTATAAAACATCTTTTATACTTTTATGAAAGTAATAATATAAAGGTAGGCATATGGCAGATATTATAGAAAAACTTGGTTATCTGGCGGGTGGTTCTCGATTACGTAGAATATACGAAGAAATGAAAATTAGCGGAGATACAGCTTACAAAGAAGCTGGACTTGATTTCAAATCTACATGGTTTCCAGTTTATTATGCATTGTCAAAGTCACAATTACCTCAGACAGTTATGGAAATTACCAATCAAATTGCATTTTCACACATAACCGTAAAAAATATAGTTAAGGAACTAGAGAGCGAAAAGTTAATCAAAATTATTCCTAATCCTAACGACAAACGCTCAAAACTAATATCGTTATCAGACAAAGGGCTTGTATTTTTAGAGCAACTGGAGCCATTATGGCTGGCATTTTCAATTGCTCTAAAAAATGTATTGACATCGGGACATCCCGATATTTTAAACATACTGAAAAGAATTGATACTGAAATAAATTTAAATCCGTTAAATGAGCGGGTTAAAAAAGCAAATCAAGACCAAGTTTTAATTTTAGATTACCAGCCAAGCCTAAAGAAATATTTTTATGAATTAGCAGGACTTTGGTTACTCAGTCTGCAAAAAGGAGTACTGGAAGAAGAGGATAAATTCACACTCAATAACCCGGAGATTGCCTATTTACAAAAAGGCGGATTCTTGTTTTATGCAAAGTACCAGGAAGAAATAGCGGGTTGCATTGCGCTTAAAAGACTTGACGAAACTAATTTTGAATTTGCAAATCTCTTTGTAAGTGTTAATTACCGTAACCTTGGAATAGGGACAAAGTTGATTGAAAGATGCATTTCAAGATGTAAAGAAAATGAAGCTGAAAGTCTTTGGTTTCAAACAAGTTTAAGTGTGCCTCATGCAAACAAACTTTACTATAAACTTGGTTTTGACGACAGAGAGCCTCCTTCACAAATGAAAGTATCTAAACATACAAAGAAAATAATGTGTCTTGAATTATGATGCACTTAGTTGGGTATTCCGCTTTAACACTTAACTTGATTTCAATGACAATGAAAAATGTATTGCATTTAAGAGTTATCTCTTTACTTGCTAACGGAATCTATTTGATATATGGCATTTTGTTGAATGCTCCACCATTAATAGTAGGATGTGGAATAGCAATAATAATACACCTACATCATATCTATAAATTGAAAGGGGAAAAAGGAACGACGAAATACAAAAAACAGCTTCCATAGCAATGATAATTGGTTCAAAAAGTTTTTCTAATTAATAAAATTATTGTGCTAAATACTTAGATTAAGGAGCTACAAATCATGAGTAAACAAGAATACGTAGTGAGAAATGCAAAGCCTAGCGAATTTGACGAAATTGGAAAATTAATGGTTAAGGTTTATTCTCAGCTGGAAGGATTTCCAAAAGAATCTGAGCAGCCGGATTATTATGAAATGCTAGCAAATATTGGAGAACAAACAAAGAAACCTGAAACAGAACTTTTAGTAGCTGTTTCGCCCGAAGGAAAAATAGCAGGAGGTGTGGTTTATTTTAGTGATATGAAATATTATGGCTCCGGCGGAACAGCAACGCAAGAACAAAATGCTTCAGGGTTTAGATTATTAGCTGTTGATCCTACAACAAGAGGACTAGGTATCGGTAAACTTTTGACTAATGAGTGTATCAGGAAAGCGCAAGAAAAAAAACATCGTCAAGTAGTTATTCATACAACTATGGCTATGAAAGTTGCATGGAAAATGTATGAAAATCTTGGATTTAAGAGATCAGAAGATTTAGATTTTATGCAAGAAGAACTTCCGGTTTTCGGATTTAGGTTATTACTTTGAGGTAATAATTAAAAACCGGTAAAATTTTGGGTTGAATCAGTATACCGTATCTTATATAATTCAATTTAAAAACTGGGGACCTTTTGAAAATATTTTTCTGTTTGGCTTTTATTTTTTTGCTCAATTCTTGCGCTTCACTTAATTTTAATTATTCCATTCCTGAAAGAACAAATGATGGGCTTGAAATTAGCTCACTTTCCAAAGAGTCAATTGATTCAACCAAACTTATTCAGCTCACTAAAGATATTTTGGAAAACAAGTACATCAATATTCACAGTGTGCTTGTTTCAAAAGATAACAAACTTGTTTTCGAAAAATATTTTAACGGTTTCAACAAAGATAGAGCTCATTTTTTAGCATCTGCCGGGAAAAGTATTGGTTCAGCTTTGGTTGGGATAGCAATTGACAAAGGATTTTTAAAAAGTTCTGATCAAAAGCTGCTGGATATATTCAGTGTTTATTCGTTTATAAAAAACCATAACAAACAAAAAGAAAATATAAAGTTGAAACATCTGCTTACGATGACAGCCGGATTTGACTGCGGTAATATTATGGATTATCAGAATCATTGCGGGGCTAAGATGCAATATCAGCCGGATCCGATAAAATATATTTTGGATTTGCCCATGCAGCATAAACCGGGTGAGATATTCAATTATAACGACGGAACGCCTGAAGTACTGGCAGCTTCTGTTGTTTACTCTTCAAAAATGAGTTATATCGATTTTCAAAAAAAATATTTATTTGGTCCTCTCGGAATTGCATATAAGCAAGACTCAAATGGAATTACTTCGCGTGACATGTTGAAGTTTGGTTTGCTTTATTTGAATAAAGGAGTTTGGAGAGAGGAACGGATTATTTCCGAAGAATGGATTGAGGAATCAACAAAAGCACATGTTCAATCAACATTTTCGAAATATGCTCAATATGGTTACATGTGGTGGGTAACAAAGTTTGAGCAGAATGAAAAAATTTTTGATTCGTTTTACGCTGCCGGCAATGGAGGCCAGTACATTTTTATAGTTCCTAAAATCAAAATGGTTGTAGTTTTTACAGGTGGAAATTATAACAATCTAGTTGAGACAAGAAAAGTTTTTGAAATTATGAACAATTATATTTTTCCTGCAATTATATAATTAATAATTCCTTTTTCATTTCATTAAAAGTATCTATAAATTTGAAGCTATAGTTATAGGATATAAGTATTTATTTCATCTTTTGATATAGATTACTACAACTTAATAAGGATTAAATTATGGATAGGTTACAACTTATTCCTGTAATTATAATATGTTTTTTCACAAATATAATTTGTCAGGATTCGCTTCAAACAATTAATCCCGATTCATTACTAGAAAATATTGACGCGACTTTAGTTGAGATTTCAGATTCAATAGTTACTGATTCAAACTTAGTTTTAGAAGACAGTTCAACTTTAACGACAAATGATTCGCTATTTGCAGCGGATTCTTTAATAGCAATTGATTCCCTGGCTATAGACTCGCTAACAGTTGACTCACTATTTGCTGCAGACAGTCTTGCTAATGAAATTACAGAAGAGGATACATTTAAAGTTTACGGGAAAGAATATTTCCCTTTATCTCAAGAATTAAAAATAACATATGATTCCAACTTTGATGAAATTGAATCTACAGTTTCAGTTAATGGAGATACAGTAACTCTTGCTAATATCGGTGAAGACTTCAAGTATGTTCAAAGCTTTTTTGTGAAGGAAGATGGAGTCTATATAGTTAAAACGCATCAGTACGTAGACATTTCATTTTTTATTCCTACTCAAAACTCCCATGTTTTTTATAATGAACCTGTATTTAGAATTCCAATGCCGATGAAAGAAAATCAAACATGGGAATGGCATGGATTTGATATTCACGATGAAGACACGAATGCCATATCATTTTTCGGCAAAGTTGTCGGTGAAGAGAAAATAGTAAATGATGCCGGAGAGTTTGATTGTGTTAGAATTGAAATTTATGTCGATTCAAAAGAGGGCACAGACGTAACCATCCATGAGTGGTTAGCGCCGAATGTTGGGGTTGTTAAAAACGAAATCGATATTGACGCAAAAGGAATACCGGGATTGATTCAAAAGTTTTTAGGTTTGGATAAACTTTACTTTAGAATGAAAGCAATTGAAAAGATTGAAAATGTTGATGTTGGTATTAAGCTTGAATAAAAGTGAAATGGATTCTGGCTAAGGTTTTGTCATTCCCGTGAAACCTGTCCTCACGAAGGTGAAAACGGGAATCCATAAATTCTTAAAGTGATAATAGATTCCCACTTTCGTGGGAATGACAGAAAAAAAACTTCTAAAGACTATTCCGGCACGTGAACTAAAAAATACTCTTTTGCAGTTTTCCCTATTTCAATTGCTTGCTTTTGAGTCATGTGCAATTCTGTTTCTTCCTCGTCTTCAGCACCTGCTTCAATAATTGCAAGGTCAGCACCTTGCGATTTCTCGACCAAAGTTTCGCAATAAGCAGTATCACCACCGTAACAGATAGACTTGCCGTCGTAAATAAATTTGAAACCTAAAGAGGGGATATATTCAATTATACCTTCTTTCGTAATTTCGCTATGTTTTACTTTGAACGGCTCAATTTTTAAAGAATTACACATCAAGGTTACCGGATCATCGATCTCGATTAGTTTAATTTGGTAAGTTAGCTCGTGCGAATAAACTTGCTGAAAAGCATTGTGAATTGAGATAATCTCAATACATCCTTTAGGGTAATAAATGTTCAGCGGCTTTTGTTTCTTCATTACAGAAAGGTAAGTGAGGTAAGACCACAAACCGCCTACATGATCGTGGTGACCGTGGCTTATAAATATATCATTTATTTCAAGAATCTTTTTGGGACCAATTTCATTGGTTAAATAGCGAAGGATTCCGTCACCCGGATCAATAACAAACTTATCATTCTTTGTCGTCATTAAAATTCCAGTAGCAAGATTCGGAATAGAGGTGAAAATTTTTATAAAGAAATCATCTTTCTGCCAGATCAATGGATATTTAGGAATATATTTGCCCAATTTATTACCTCAAATTATTCTGCACATTTTTCACAGCTTTTATCTGTGCACTTGCCGAAAATATTAAATGAATATCCTGAATTTTCGAATCCCAGTTCCTCTGAAATTTGTTTAACAAGTTCTTCAACTTTTGAATTCGAAAACTCTTTAATTTTACCGCAATTTGTGCAGATTAAATGATCATGATTTTTGCGGTTAAAGTTGGACTCGTATCTTGTTTTGTTTTCTCCGAAATGCCGTTTCGATAATAATTCACATTGGGCCAGCAGTTCGATCGTATTGTAAACCGTAGCTCTTGAGATATTAGAATCGTTCTTTTTCATTTCAATGTAAAGCTCATCAGCTCCAAAATGGCCTTTTTGGTCAAGTGCATAATCAAGAACTTCAAACCTTTCGGGCGTAATCCTATGCTTTTCTTCTTTAAGAAAATATTTAAATTCTTCGTGTGCTTTTGGGTATTTCAATTTTCTTCGTCTATTATTTAGATTTAATCTACACAAAAATATCGAATTAAAATTCGATATCCAAAAAAATCACGATGTCTTATTTTAGTTGAAGCAAATTATTCAAAAAAAGTATATTTTGGATGACATTTTTGTGACGTCTTAAATTTTTCAATTTCTTTAAAAATTGTGAAACTTTCTCATTATTAAAAGGAGTTATTATGTCAAGTTCTTACGAATTAATTGAAGTTGTTGGTACATCGACTTCATGTTCTTGTGATGCAGTAAAATCTATTGTTAAAAAAGCAAATGAAGAAAAAACTGTTTACTGGTTTGAAGTAGTTGAAGAAAGAGGTAAAGTTACTTCGGATGGTGAAGTTGAATTTCAAGTTAAAGTTAAAATAGGCAGAAAAATATAAAGAAGATAAAAATGGCATTAAACGTTGGTGATACAGCACCGGATTTTACTTTGTTTGATCCGGATTTAAATAAAATATCTTTAAGCGACTACAAAGGAAATAAGAATGTTGTTTTATTATTCTTTCCTCTAGTCAATTCATCTGTTTGTGAAAAAGAACTTTGCTCAACACGTGACGGTATGTCGCAATACGAAAACCTTGATGCTCAGGTTTTGGCGATTAGCGTTGACAGCCATTTTGCACAAAAATTGTGGAAAGATAAATTTAATTTTAACTTCCCGTTGTTGAGTGATTTCAATAAAGAAGTATCAAAAACTTATGACGCTTTGCATGATGTATTTGCACCAGGCAAACTTGATTACGCTGGGGTTTCAAAAAGATCGGCATTTGTTATTGATAAGGAAGGTACAGTGAAATATACGGAAGTACTTGAAAATCCTCTTGAAGAACCCAATTATGACGCTATACAAGAAGCATTAAAAAACTTAGGGTAATTTTTCTTTAACTCCTTTGGAATTTTCCCAAAGGAGTTTTGTGTAAATCTCGGAAAAGGAAATACTATGTTGGAAGAAGGAAAAAGGGCACCTGCAATAACACTGCCTGACAGTGACGGAAATAAGATTTCATTAAAAGATTATACAGGTAAAAACGTTGTATTATATTTTTACCCTAAAGATAATACTTCAGGTTGTACTGCAGAAGCATGCGATTTCAGAGATGCAACACCTGAGTTTGATAAACTGGATACTGTGGTTTTAGGAGTTAGCCCTGATCCTGTTAAGTCACACAAAAAATTTAGGGATAAATTTGAACTGCCCTTCAAGCTTTTGGCCGATGAAGAAAAGAAGGTCGTTGAGAAATATGGCGTTTGGAAAGAGAAAAGTATGTACGGTAGAAAATATATGGGTGTAGAGAGAACCACGTTTGTAATAGACAAGAACGGAAAGATTGCAAAAATATTTCCAAAGGTAAAAGTTAAAGGTCACGTTGAGGAAGTAAAAAAAGTTTTAGAAGAATTAAAATAAAAATATGATTTACGTTACAAGAAGAGAAGTATTCAGCGCTTCCCACAGATTGAACAACCCTGAATTAAGCGAAGAAGAAAATGCAGAACTATTCGGCAAGTGCAACAGTCCAAATTGGCATGGTCATAATTATACTTTAGAGGTAGTTGTAGGCGGAGAGCCTGATCCCAAGAGCGGATACGTAATTGATCTGTCAGTTTTAAAGAAAATAATTCAGGAAAATGTAACTTCAAAATTGGATCACAGAAATTTAAATTTGGATGTTGAATTTATGAGAGGAAAAATCACAAGTTCAGAAAATTTAGTTTTAGAAATATGGAAACAGCTTGTTGATAAAATTCCTTCAGGAAAGCTTTATTCAGTTAAACTATACGAAACGGAGAATAATTATGTTGAATATAAAGGAGAGTAGCCTGGACGTTGATGTTGTAGCTGAGAGCTATAAAACAATTATTGAAGAAATAGGGGAAAACTCTAAAAGGGAAGGCTTACTTAAAACTCCAATACGTGCCGCAAAGGCAATTGACTTTCTAACTCAAGGTTATAGAACGGATATTGAAACTGTAATCAACGGGGCAATATTCGAAGAAGAATACGATGAGATGGTCATCGTTAAAGATATAGATTTCTACTCGATGTGTGAACATCACATTTTACCCTTTTACGGGAAGATTCATATTGCTTATATTCCGAACGGTAAAATTGTTGGCCTGAGTAAAATTCCGAGAGTTGTTGATGTTTTTGCAAGAAGGTTACAAGTTCAGGAAAGAATGACAAAAGAGGTAGCTGAAACATTGGATAAATATTTGAATCCGAGAGGCGTTGCAATTGTTTGTGAAGGGTTTCATATGTGCATGATGATGCGTGGGGTTCAAAAACAAAATTCAATTACCACTACAAGTGCGATGAGCGGAATTTTTAAAACTGATTCGCGTACACGGACAGAATTTTTAGAACTAATTTCCAGAGATAAAATTTAATGGACAAAGACGAAAACTTTGTATGGATTACCGGTGCAGGAAGTGGTATTGGTAGAGAATTATCAAAAAAGTTTTATAAAAACGGTCAAAATCTAATTATAACATCAAGAAGAAAAGTAGCACTTGAAAGACTTAAAGAAGAAATAGAAATCGAAAAGAGACCTCTAAAAGTCGTTCCTTTTAATGTTGCAAACCCTGATGAAGTAATTGAAATTTCTAAAAAGCTCGAAGAAGAAAATGCCATTAATTGTTTGATCAACAATGCCGGAATAACTTCTTTTGAAAAAGCTGAGCATAATTCTATTGAAGAAATCAAAGAAATAATTGAAACAAACCTCTTGGGTGCGATTTATATGATAAAAGCTGTATTACCGCAAATGATTGAAAGAAAAAAAGGAACGATTATAAATATCCTTTCTGTCGTAACAAAAAAGATTTTTACAAACTCTAGTGCTTATTCTGCATCAAAATCAGGTCTGTTAGCTTACACAAACGTTTTAAGAGAAGAGCTCAGAGACAAAAATATTAGAATTATCAATATAATGCCCGGTGCTACAAAAACACCTATCTGGCCTAATGACGCTTTGGAAAAATTTTCAGACAGAATGATGACACCAAAAAATATTGCCAAAATTGTTTATGATGTCTATTCAATGGATTCCAACATGGTTGTTGAAGATATTGTTCTGCGACCAATAAAAGGCGACTTATAATGGATAATCAAGTCTCGCTTGTTACCGGTGCAAGTAGGGGAATTGGAAAAGCAATTGCAAAAAAACTTGCCGGCGATGGTCATTCTTTAGCATTATTTGGAAGAGATACCGATAAATTAAAAGAAGTAAAAGATGAACTCCAGAAGGATTCAAACAAAGTAGAAATCTTCTCCGGTGATGTTGCAGATGAAGAATTTGTTTTTGGTTCTGTAAAGAAAGTAATTGAGCAATTTGGTGGGGTTGATCACTTAATTAATAATGCAGGCGTTGCTTACTTCAAGAGATTTGTCGATTCAAATTTAGATGAATTTAAACGCCAAATTGATACAAATCTTTACGGTATTTATAATTTTACTAAAGCTGTTATCAATCATTTTATTGAAAGAAAATCCGGCTCGGTGATTAATATTTCTTCTCTCGCCGGCAAAAACGGTTTTATAGGCGGAACAATGTACTCAGCAACAAAACATGCCGTAATGGGATTTTCAAAATCATTAATGCTGGAAGTAAGAGATCATAACATTAGGGTTTGTACGATTTGCCCGGGTTCAGTGGCCACAGACTTGTTAATCGGTACAAATATGGAACCAAGTAAAGTCGAAAAGATTTTATCACCTGTTGATGTTGCCGAAACAGTTTCTACGTTTATTAAGCTTCCTTCAAGAGCAAATATGTCCGAAATAGATATTCGGCCAACAAATCCGAAATAATTTTGAAATCCCCTAAACTTTTTTGTTAAAGTTACGATAATGTAGGTAACATATCACAATACCCTCTTAGTCAAAAGATTAGCACCCTCGCGACTATAATTGACCAGGCTTTAGCCTGGTCAACCTTTTTTAAACCATACAACATTTTAGTCAAAAATTCATCCCTATATTAAAAGTAATTTCGAATCGGAACAAAAATTAGTATAATTTGTTTTATTATCTAAATATTTCTCAAAGTAAGCGAAAAGTATTGATTTTTGCATAATTAGAAACTATTTTTCTTGTTTCTAAATTCTGCGGAAGTGGTGAAATTGGTATACACGCTACTTTGAGGGGGTAGTGCCCGTCAGGGCGTAGGGGTTCAAGTCCCCTCTTCCGCACTCGGAAGTTTTTATATGGTGTGTAAGTGAAAAACTAAAGGAAATAACTATGAAAAAAATACTTTCTATCTTTGCCCTATTTATTTTTGCAGCAACATTAAATGCTCAAACCTTAGAAGAAGCTCCTGATGCAGCTAAACTTTACAATGAAGGCAATAGCCTTAGAAAATCCGGAAATTTTGAAGGAGCTATAGCTAAATATGATGAAGCTCTTCAACAGGCAAATGATTATAGAATTTTCTATCAAAAAGGTATTACACTGAAGAAATTGAGAAAATATACCGAAGCTATTGACGCGTTTAACCAGAGTGTTGGTGCGAATCCGAATTTTGATTTAGCATACAACGGTCTTGGCGGTACGTATTTCGCGGATGGAAAATTTCAGGAAGCTGCCGATGCTTTCGCTAAATTTGAGGAATTGACAAATAAACCTAAGTATAAAAACCAAGCTAAAGAATATTTTGCAAGAGCATACACAAAGCTTGGTAATAATGCAAAAAATGACGGTAAGTTTGATCAAGCGATTAAATATTTGAACGATGCTGTCCAAAAATCTCCTCTTGATGCTGCTTATTTAATGCTTGCTGAAATTTATGTCGATTTGGCAAGATTTGATGAAGCTTTATCTGCTGCAGACAATGCTTTAAATAACAGGAAAAAAATAAGCAGGGGCGGGCCTCTTTATTATAAAGGAAAAGCTTTCCTAGGTAAAAATGATGTTGCAAAAGCAAGAGAAGCATTTACAGCAGGCAAACGTGATCCTAAATATGCAAAACTATGTGATTACGAATTGAAGCAAATGAATTAAATTTTAGTCCCCCGGATTCCGGGGGATTTCTTTTCCTTTCTTCAATTAAAATTAGTCATTTCAATTCATCATTTATTAAAAGTAATAAATGTGGAAAGCATATTAATTTCCGTACTTGCAGGATTACTCATTTCACTTCTTTCATTGAAACTAAAATTTCTAACAAGATCTGGTGCTGCAACTACTTTTGTTTTGGCAATAATAATCTTTTCTTTTGGAGAAATTAAATGGTCCGTACCTATTCTTACTTTTTTTATATTCTCTAGTTTGCTTTCAAAGTTGAAAAGAAAAAATAAATCAGATTCCGAGAAATATTTTGAAAAGACAAACACAAGAGATCACTGGCAAGTACTAGCAAATGGGGGGTTAGGTGCTATTTTCATTTTAATCAATCAATTCATAAACTCAGATTTATTTTATTTTTTATACGTTAGTTCGTTTGCTGCTGTTTGTTCAGATACTTGGTCTACT
>CAJHYN010000633.1_pt1 | contig 13646 bp, 11 predicted proteins | sample 9198641 | NCBI WGS metagenome assembly CAJHYN01 (sample SAMEA7708370, study PRJEB35096) | sediment metagenome | biome: marine neritic benthic zone biome [ENVO:01000025]; feature: sediment [ENVO:00002007]; material: shallow marine sediment [ENVO:03000034] sea grass bed [ENVO_01000059] ... | reverse complement strand
TTAATGCCTTTGCCAAAAGGCAGATGACATGGTTTAGGAAAATGGAAAAAGAAGGTGTGAAAATTCATTGGATTGACGGACCCGATTTTGATCTTGCAAAGAAAATTATAAACAGCTTATAAGATGAATAATAAAATTGGTCTCCCGGAATTTGTAATAAAATATAAATCAAAATTCGTGAATGATAAATGGAAGTTATCAATCGAATGCCCCAACAAGTATAAGCTCATTGTCGTTGTTCCTGTATTGTTTGAATCATGTAATTTGCCTAATCTGTTGAAGTCTTTAAGCGAAAACGAATCAAAATATTTTCCTGAGATTCTTGCAATATTTGTGATTAATTCAATCGAAAATTGCTCACAAGAAATAATGGACGATAATCAAAGAAGCATTGAAATTATTCAATGGCTTATTTCGAAAGGGGAGTTGAAATTTGACATAAATTACATTAACTGTAATTCAAAAGAGAATCAATTACCTGAAAAAGACGGAGGCGTTGGCTTAGCAAGAAAAATCGGGATGGATTTAGCGTTGAATTATTTTGATTATTCATCAAACAATAAAAATATTCTTCTTTGTTTGGATTCAGATTGTGCTGTAAGTGAAAATTATTTTGATGAAGTGATCAATAATTTTAATGAAAAAGATTACTCGGCAGCTTATGTAAAATATGAACATCCTTTAATTGGTGATACTGAAAATATAGAAGCAATTGTATGCTACGAAATATTTTTAAGACACTATTTGCTTGGACTTAAAATTGCAGACTCACCATATGCTTTTCATACAATAGGATCTACTATGGCCTGTGATATTGAAAGTTATGTTAAGATTGGAGGTATGAATAAAAGAAAGGCGGCTGAAGATTTTTATTTTATGGAGAAGCTTTCTAAAGTTACTCAGATCAACGAAATAAAATCTACATGTGTTTACCCTTCCGGCAGAGGTTCCTGGCGAGTACCTTTTGGAACAGGGCAAAGAGTAAATAGATTTTTATCTAAGATTCAAAATGAATATTTGTTGCATTCATTAGAAGCTTTTTTACTTCTAAAGAAATGGCTGATCATTTTTAACAATGATAAAATTTGCTCTGCAGAAGAGTACTTAAAGCAAGCTGAAGAGATCGAACCTCAATTGTTAAAATTCTTCGAAGGAATTAAGTTTAAAAAGGATTGGAATAATATAGTTACAAAACTAAATACAAAAGAAATTATAAAACAGAAAAAATATTGGTTTGACGGATTCAAAACATTGAAATTTATTCACTATGTGAGGGATAACATTTTCCCGCTTAGAGATATGTTCCATGAGCTTGACAAAACTTTTGAGTATTTGAAAATGGATAATCAATTTGGTTGTAATTCATCAGAAATACCTAGTTTGGATATTCAATTAGAATACCTTCGGAAGCTGAGAGAACTTACTTAGATTTTTATCCTAAATTACTTTAGTAAAATATTTCAATCTTTCATATATTTATTGTTCGATTTTTTTGAGGAGAAGATGAATTTTATTGGAAAATTAGAAGAAATAGAAGAAAAATACAAAGGTATTAATGAAAAGCTTTCCGACTCCGAAATTGTTTCTAACCAAGAAAAATTAATTTCGCTAAGTAAAGAAAGAAGTGACCTTCAGGAGATTGTTGAAACTTATGAGGAATACAAAGAAGTTGTAAATAACATTGAAGGCAATGAAGAAATCATAAATAATCCCGATGATAAAGAACTAGCCGAATTAGCAGAAATTGAGCTAGAAGAGTTAAAAGAAAAGAAAGAAGAGCTTGAAGAAAAAATTAAAGTATTGCTCATTCCTAAAGACCCCAATGATGATAAAGATGTTATAGTCGAAATAAGGGCTGGAACCGGTGGCGATGAAGCAGGTATCTTTGCGTCAGATCTATTCAGAATGTATGTAAGGTTTGCAGAATTAAAAGGTTGGAAGGCAGAAATAATTGATTTAAATGAATCGGTTATGAATGGAGTAAAAGAGGTTGTATTCAGTATAAACGGTAGCAATGTATTCGGCGATTTAAAATTTGAAAGCGGTGTACATCGTGTTCAGCGTGTACCGCAAACAGAAGCAAGCGGCAGGGTTCATACATCTGCTGCATCAGTCGTTATTTTACCTGAGGTGGAAGATGTTCAAGTTGATATTGATCAAAATGATTTAAGAATTGATGTTTACCGTAGCGGTGGTGCAGGCGGACAAAATGTAAACAAGGTTGAAACAGCAATCCGTATTACCCACATTCCTACAGGTATAGTAGTGCAATGCCAGGATGAAAGATCACAGCTTAAAAACAGGCAAAAAGCGATGAAGGTTTTGAAAGCAAGATTATACGATATTAAAATGCAAGAGCAAACAAGTGACCTTGCTGCCCAAAGAAAGTTGATGGTAAAAAGCGGAGATAGAAGTGACAAAATCAGAACTTATAATTATCCGCAAAATAGGGTTACCGACCATCGGATTGGATTAACTTTATACAGCCTTTCAACTATAATGGAAGGTGAACTCTTCGATCTAATTGAAAAAATGCAAATTGCCGATAGAACTGAAAAATTAAAAGCAGGGTAAATTGAAGAAAGTTCTGTTTTTAAGTTTTTATTGGCCGCCCTCAGGAAAAGCCTCTCATCACTGGCCTTTGAAAATGGTTAAATATTTGCCGCAGCACAATTGGCAGGCGACAGTTATAACTGTAAAAGAAGATACATTCACCGAAAGTGATCCCGATTTATTAAAAAATATTGATCCTAAATTAAAAGTATTGCGTACAAATTTTTGGGATCCTTTTATTTTATATAAAAAGCTATTGGGCAAGAAAGAAGGTCAGTCGTTAGTAGCTTCTGAATCAATATCAAAAGAGAATATTAGTTTTGCTCAAAAATTTTCGCTCTGGATTAGAATGAATTTTTTTATTCCTGATGCAAGAATTGGATGGTATTTCCCTGGAGTAAAAGAGGCATCTAAATTATTGAGAAAAGAAAAGTTTGATGCTATTGTTTCAAATGGCCCCCCCCATTCTACACACTTGTTAGCAGAAAAACTAAGTAGTAAATTCAAAATTCCGCTTGTCTCTGTCTTTATTGATCCTTGGGTTGACATAGCTTATTATAAAGGTCAGAAGAGGAGTAAAATCACGAAATGGATTGACGGCAGACTTGAAGAAAGAGTCGTTAGTAACTCCGATAGATTAATTTTTGTAACAGATACAATGAAAGAGTACTTCAATGATAAATATCCAGGATCAGAGGAAAAGTCACATATTCTTTATTGGGGATATAACGAAGAGGATTTTGAAAATATAGATCCTATAAAAAATGATAGTGAAATTATTTTGCACGCAGGAAATATTTTTGATTTTCAGAATCCAATAAATTTTTGGAAATCTGTTAAAGAAGAAATTGATAAAGGGAGAAATTTAAAAATAAAATTTGTTGGAACAGTAAGTCCGGCAGTAAAAAAAACAATTAAAGAATTTGGACTTTCAAAATACACAGAATATAGAGGCTATATTCCGTATAAGGAAGTAATCAATGAAATAGCAGCCGCTGACTGCTTATTAGTATGTTCAACTGAACCGAGGCACATACCCGGAAAACTTTTTGAATATTTAAGATCTGGCAAACCTATAATAGCCTTTGCTGATAACAATAAAGATGTTAAGAAAATGATTGAGGAATCGAATTCGGGACTGGTTTTTAGGTATAATGATAATCCCTCCGCTTTTTTTAATGATCTAAATAAATTTACTAGCAATATTGAAGTTGCTAAAAAGTATGATAGAAAGAAAATTGCAGTTGAATTGACTTCTATTCTCAATAATCTGAAGTAGGTGTATGAATATTTTATTTGATCATCAGGCGTTTACGATCCAAAACTACGGTGGCGTGTCCAGATACTTTTATGAAATAATTAATGGATTACAAACTAAAAATATAAATACTAGGTTATCGCTTACGTATTCCAATAATGTTTATTTAGAAAACAGTAATTTTAGTTATAGAAAGTTTTTAAAAAAGTATGAATTCAAAGGAAAGAAATATTTGCTAAATCAATTGAATAAGTTGAATACTCTTAATTCAATAAAATTTGATTCTTTTGATATCTTTCATCCTACGTATTTTGATCCTTACTTCATTGATAAATTAAAAAACCGTCCAATTGTAGTAACAGTACATGATATGATTCATGAAATCTACCCTAACTATTTCCGTTCTTATGAGAATATTTCGAAACCAAAAAAGGTTTGCACAGAGAGGGCAGATGCTGTTATTGCTGTTTCACAAAACACTAAAAACGATTTGATTAAATATTTTGGAATAGATGAAAAGAAAATAACCGTTATCTATCATGGCAATTCTTTGAAAAACAAAAATACAGATGATCTTTCCACCTTTGATATACCTGGCAAATATCTTTTATTCGTAGGAAGAAGAGATAAATACAAAAATTTTGCAGGGTTAGTTAAAGAAGCACAAAAGTTATTATTGAATAGAAAAGATTTATATTTAGTTTGTGCCGGGGGAGGGGATTTTTCACACTCGGAAGTGAACTTATTAAAGGAATATAAAATAGATGATAAAGTGATTTTTTATAAAGTTGACGATATGATACTTTCTTATTTGTACAGAAATGCAATTGCCTTTGTTTTTCCTTCGTTATACGAGGGATTCGGAATTCCTGTTTTGGAAGCTTTTGGAAACGGTTGCCCAACGATTTTAGCAGACAATAGTTCGCTGCCGGAAGTTGGAGGCAATGCTGCATTATATTTTAACCCGAACAACAAGGGGGAATTGGAAGCTACCATTGAAAAGGTACTAGCAGAAGATCCGCATAGAGACCAGTTAGTTTTAAGCGGGTATGAGAGATTAAAAGATTTTTCATGGGAAAACGCAGTAGAAAAAACAAAGACTGTTTACAAAAAAGTTTTATCACTTAATTGAAATAATATCTTCAGTATCGTAACGAATTGAAGAAGCTACCTTAATTTTATCCGGTAAATGCCCCACTGCTATTAAGACAATTATATTATGAGACTTCTCTATTAATAAAGACTTTCGAAGTTTAACATCTCTGTCGAAGTCAACAGCCCAGTTTAATGCGCATGTACCCAAACCCAGATACTGTAAAGCATAAATGAGAGACATTGCAAACATCCCGCCGTCAACATAACATAAATTTCTTTCTTGAATTCCGTCAAAAGCATTTAGCTCACTTGTTATAACTAAAAGCTTGTTGACTAAATGTCCGAAACCACGATTTCCTGTTTGAAAAGATAATGCCTTCTCAATCATTTTTTTATCATTGAGAATATAAACTCTAGAAGTTTGTCTATTACACGAAGTTGGTGTGGTTTGGGCTATGTTAATTGCTTTTTTTATAATTTTTAAATCGACTTCTTCGCCTGTAAAATTTCTTATGCTGTGTCTACTAAATGCTAAGTCTTGAAAATTCGATTCTGCTTTTTCAATAATTTCTCCTTTCAAAATTTCGACAGTACTCGAGGAGATTGAATCATTGATATCAATTCTTTCAATTATTTTGTTATACAATAGTTCAATATTATTTACATCGAAGTTTTTTTCTTTGTGAAACTCTATATAAGACTTAATCGAACTAACAGCACTTAAGAATTGAGAATGGTTTATTACATAATGGTTATCTAAATAATTATGTAATAACTTACATAAACTTTTCAACATTGGTTGACCAAAGCCCAGTCTCGGTTCTTTTAATGACAATCCCTTTTCAATAACGTGGTAATGTGCAATTATTCTTCCAATAAGTTTTTCAAAATTATTTTTGCTTATTAAAGTATTGGAGTAAAATAAATATCTTAGCAAGTCAAATGAATAGTTTAACAAAGCCTTAGATAAAACAACAAACTTCCAAATAAAATTTTTAATTCTCTGTACCAATTAAGTATCTTCCTTAAAAATAGATTTTTTTAAGTATTCTATTGAATTTTCTATATCTAATTTAATAATATTATTTACTTTATCGTATTCTATTGGTTTTTCAAACAATTTATCAATCTCGGAATTTTCATTGATAAGCCTCTTTCCGAGATCCAATTTTTTTAATAATGATTCGACTTTCAATTTAGTGTTTGAGTGAGGGTAGGTTAAGAATGACTTATTGTACTTCAAGGAAAAAATTGTGCCGTGAAATGTACTTGTAAAAATATAATCTGCAGACTTAATATAACCCAACCATTCAAATGGATCTAATGCAACAACATTTTTATCGCACCATGAATTATGATAGCCAACCGCGATTAATTTCTTTTTATTTTTTTTTGCAAATAGTTTTATTTTAGATATCAATTCATCCGGTATGTAAAAAGCATAAACTAAGATAAAATCGTTCTCGCTACAATTCGTTTCATTACCGGAAAAATCAAAAAGAAACGTTGGGTCTAATACAACGGGGACATCTTTACTTAAGCATTTAGCTATAATTTTTTTTGAATTCTCATCCCTTACTGAAATTGCGTTAAATTTCTTAAGTCCGGTTATAATATTTTCCGGCGGAGAGGTTTCCAAATTAATATTACCGAAGCTAGGTGCATAAGAGATTAGCTTTTTTGCAGTTAAAGAATCACCAAAATAAATAGTATCAAAGCCGAAATACTGATTTTCAAAATTCCATACAATGTCGCTTCCAACAACAACTACATCAAAGCTGATTTTACTAACTTTCTTTTTACTGAAAGTAAATTCAGTAAGATTAAACTTTCTATGAGCTTTTTTGAATTTTGATATCTTAGACAAGTTTGAAGGCAATACAAAAGGCTTTTTAGGAATATAAAAAATGCGTGCTTCTTTTAACCAATGCGTAAAGTTCTTGTAGTTTATTATTACTACTTCGTTATCAAAATTTTGCAGAGTTCTAAATAAAGCATAACATTGCAGATATGCTCCATGATTAATTCCGTCATGAAACGTGAGTATTCCGATTTTCATTTTGTAAATCTTTTAATGAAATATTTTATTTGATCTTTTATAAAATTTACGGATAATTTTTTTGACCATTGTTCATCAAGATGTTTATTCTCATTTTTGCCAACCGGATGTACCAAGGGGAAATTCATTTTGCCTAACGGTAAGTTCGATAAAATACTTTTGCTGTCTTTTGTGTGTGTTGCATCTTTATTAAAGCCAATGTTTGTTACCAAATTAGTATTTGGAGCTATTGCTTTGCCGTTGATTAATCTGCATAAGTACCATTGGTAATCCCATGTATCAAGTTTATGATTGTAAACATTATCCCAGTTTTTTCTCCAAATTATAGATTCGATAAACGGAAAATTCTTTTTATGAAAATTTTTCTTTTTTAATTCTCCCCAAAATTCAATATCAGGATCAAAGTATTTCCAAGCTCTTCTCCAAGTTGCCCATCCCCAAATTCTATTATATTTCGAAAAATAATAAGTGTTTGTTTGAAGTGATTCATCGACGGGGTTTGTTCCCCCTATGTGCACTATGCTTTTGTCGTCTTTATATTTTTCGAGGAGCTCACTGCAAAACCTAAAGAAAGTTATGTCCGGGAAACAATCATCTTCAAGAATTATCCCGCTTTCAACATTTTCAAAGAACCACGTAATGCCGCCTGCTACGGCATTTTTACATCCTAAATTCTTTTCCCTAAATAGAGTCTGTAAATTGCAGTCCCAGTTTATTTCATTTACTATACTTCTCGTTTGGTCGCATTTTTCATTTTCGCCTTTAATGGAATCTCTTGGACCGTCAGCAGCTATAAATAGAAATTTTGGTTTAATAGTTTTTATTTGTTCAAAAACTTTTTTCGTAAGTTCCGGCCGATTAAAAATCAAAAACAATATTGGCGTATTAAAAACGTTTTCCATTATTAAGTCAGTAATAAAAATGATTTTATGTCACTTGTCATAAAAGAAATTTAATTATCTTTCTAAAATTCTTTTTTTGTAAAATGCAGTGTTGGCAGTTTTAGCAAAAAAGAAATAATCTTTATCGTATAAATATTTTGAAATAGAAGTTTCATAAATATTTTGTTCGCAGCTATTAAGATTTTCAACTAATATTAGGTCGGGTTGATATTTATCCCAATTATTTGACTTCAGTACATTAAGGTCATTCCCTTCAACATCAACAGATAAAAAATTTATTTGAATATTAACTGGAAGAAAATTATCCAGGATTTCTTTGAGAGTAATTGTTTTTATTTTTTTTGTGAAAAGCAGTTTATGTTCTTTTTCGGTTCTTGCTTCAGATAACTCTTTATTAAAACCGTTTAATGCAGGTTCATCAAAAGCATAGTATACTAATTCCTCTTTAGCATTTGAAACAGCTAATTCAAGATTTATATCACGGGTTCTAATTTTGTTAAAAAGTCTCATGCTTTCAGGTCTTGCATCGACATTAATTCCCCGCCATCCCTTCCTGTAAAAAAAGTGAGTATTTGAGAATCTCTTCGGATGGTAAGCACCGATATCAACATAAAAGCCCTCATTTTTATTCTCATATATTTTTCTCAATATCATATCTTCCCCTTCCTGAGAGTAAGATCTATTGAAAAATCTAATAAATGGATTATCAATTTCTAATAGAAGCTTTCTGTAAAGTTGATCCGGTTAAATATCTTTAAAGAATCCCATTTAAGTTGAACTCTTTTTATTGAGAAAATAACTGCCGACATGTTTAGCCAAAGTGATTAATAGAATTGATTTTAACATCATAACCATATGTATTCGAGTTTTTTTAAAGAATACAATAAAAAAAACAGCAAACGTATAAGAGATTACGGTTGCATATGCTGAACCAATTATACCAAATTTGGGTATTAAAAAAATGTTTAGAATAACATTAAGTACTAGTCCGGGTATAGTTCTATACATCACTAGTTTTGATAAATTCTCGGCAATTAAATATTGACTGCTGGCTACCCCTATAAAAATTGCTATGCTGGACCATATATATATTGTTAAAACGGGTGTAGAAGCCAGGAAATCATTACCGTATAATATTTTTATAACTAATGTCGAGCTGAAACTAACCGGTATCGAAATTCCAATTGATATCCAGGCAAGAATATCGAAAAGTTTTTGAATTCTGCTTTCATATAGTTGTTGAGAAATTTTTTTAGCGTTTATTATTGCCGGGAATAAGGAACCAGAGATCACCGTTGGCAAAAAGTACCAGCTTTCACATAATTGAACAGCTGCTGCGTATAATCCAACTTCTTTATCGCCGAGCATATGTTTGATCATTACCTGGTCTATTTTCATATAGACTGTTACAGCTAAGCCAGCAATTAGTAACGGCCATGATTCTTTTATAATTTCGACAGATATGTTTTTATTAAATTGCCAATCAAATATTCGAAGATCTTGTAATCTGTAATTGTATATCAAGATAATGACCATGACTAAATTTTCAATACCAATTGCTACTCCAAAGTAAACCAGCGAAGCATTGGTTAATATTAAAAAAACTTTTATGATTGAGCCAATAACCAGCGCGCCAAATTGAGCATACACTGAAAACCTTGAGGTAACTTTTGCCTGGAAATAATAATCGATCACTTGGATGGAGCGGAAAATAATCATCGTGCTCATCAATGCTATCATAATTAAAACGATCCCGGCATCACCGGTTATAAAAGTTGTCGCAAAAATTAAAAGCAAAGAAAGGGCGCTTCCTATAATCCTCAAAAAGAAAGCAGTACCTAAAATAGAATTTTGATTTGTGGGGTTATTGACTAAATCGCGCACCACTATTTTTTCAATTCCCAAAACAGAGAGTGCTGAAAAGAGTGTAACGAAACTAAATGCGTAGCTAAAAATTCCGAAATTATTAGGTCCTAAATATCGGACAAGCAAAATCCCAACAAAAAAAGTGATAATTATACGGGCAATTTTCTCACCTAATAGCCAAGACGTATTAGCAAAATATTTCTTAAATGCGTCAGACTTGAAGTTGATTTTAGTATTTATTGGTTGTTTATTCAATTAAGCAAATGTCTTTTAAGTTTTCTTTCTTTTTTCCATTATAAGAATTAATAAAAGTAATATCAGAATAGCACCGCTTAAAATAAACGATATGTATTTGGAAATCACAAAACTGGCAGGTAAATATATGAACTCAACTTTATGTTTTCCCTGAGGAACTACAATACCCATAAATCCGTGGTTTGTCTGATGGATATTTGTTTCAACGTTATCAACATAAGCATTCCAACCAGTAGGTAAGTAAGTTGTTCCAAAAAAAAGAAAATTATTTCCTGTTGAGTTTACTTCGATCGAAATTTTTGCTTCTGAATATGAAGTAATTTTTGAATAAGCATTATCATTAGGCTTATCAACATTTAAATCTTCATTGTGAACAAATGCCAAAACTTTCGGGTCGTAGTTTTCCTTTTTAATTTCCTGAAGCGCTGTTAAGTTATCAACTCTCGCTACAGAATCTACTAAATATGCACGTGGAAGAGCATTATTGTTTTTGTAAAGGTACCGTTCTTTAGAAGACAAAACCGGCTCAAACCCTTCTTCGAAAATAGGTTGACTCGTGAAAAGATATTTAATGTTAAGCATTCTCCAGAGATTCTGATTTTGAATTCCTATGACTTCAACAATATCCTGATAAGTTCTCGGTTTTATCGATGAATAGCCGTAAAAATCTTCAACCAAAAATGCAGCATGAAAGTTGAGATTCCTATTAACTGTTCCAGGGTTATTACTCCTTTCCAAATTTAGAATTCTATAAGGTTTGTCACCTTCAATTGATTTAATTTTAGTCACATATTCGGGTGCTTTAAAGAAGTCGTCAAAATTTGGATTGTTTTTATACTCAGCTCCTCTGTCATTAATTCTAATTAAATCGATTACTGTAATTAAAGTTATTGCTATTAGAAGAAGATCAGTACTGACCTTTTTATTCAGATAACCGTAGATCAGCCATGATGCAGCAAACAAAAATACTATAGCGAAAATAAGATCGGTTTTATACATCTCTTTCATATAATCTGAAAGAGCACGGAATTGATTTGCATAAGCCTGGTTTGTTGCTATTGAAGAAACAAATGAATTTAACCTATCTGAGAAAGCGTTTACAAAGATTGAATTTCCTAAAATAGCAAGCACTAAAACACCACTGAAAATATAAGCCGCATATTTAAAAATATTTTTAAGTTTCGGATTCTTTGCTTCGATGATTTCTTTCAAACCAAGTGCTGCTAAAATTGGAACACTTATTTGAACAAGTATCAGAATCATCGATGGAACTCTGAACTTATTAAAGAAAGGGAAGTAATTATACATCAAATCGTAAATAACTGAGAAATTTCTTCCAAAGGACACAACTAAGGAAAAGAGACAAACTATAACCAAGTACTGAACAAATCTTATTCTCCAATTTATAATTGCTGAGAACAAAGTTAAAAAGAATACCAGCACTCCCATGTACATTGGCAGATCAACAGATGTCATTGGTCCGAAATAAGTGTTTACTTTTACATCTTGGCCTTGTGATAAGGGACCGTTATAAGTTGAGTTCCCAAAACCATAATACGAAGGTATAATGAATGTAGTTATCTCTTGTGGTGAAAAAGACCAGTTTGTTGCATAGTTATAAAAGTCTGAATCTACAATACTTTCCTTATCAGTTTTTGATTCAAGTATGCTTTTTGATCCACGTGTTGAATAGGGATTGTATTCATAAATTTGAGTTAAATTATCCGCTTGGATTAGTAAAGCAACTATTGCAGCACCAGAAAATGTTAATCCTGATTTAATAAAATGCAAAGCTCTATTGTTTTGTTTTTTATAAAGAAAATAGAGTATGTTATACAGGTAATATATTGCTAATGAAAGAAGAGTATAGAAAATTATTTGAACATGCCAGCCATGAACAAACATTTGAAGAGCGATGGTTAATATTAGGATATACTTTAAGGAGAGTTTTTCTTCCAGTTTTAAAATCATTAAAAATATTAATGGATAAAAACACAGTGAGGAAAGTTTCGTTACATGGCCTATTAATAAAAACAAAACTATCCCCGTACTAAAAGATGTAGCAATTGAAGTAAAGAGAGCTATTTTATTATTTTGGGTCAATTCCTTTATAAGAAAGAAACTAGTGAAGGCAAGAATAATTAAGTAAAAAATCCACTTAGCATATTCGACGTTAAAAAGATCGGCAAATACATTTCTTGTTCCGCTTAGAGCTACAGAAAACATGTTGAACCATTTGAAGTCAACAGCAATACCATAAGCAGGCATACCGCAGAATATATACGGAAACCAAAGACTGTATCCTTCTCTGTCTTTATCTAGGTATGCGTTAGAGCTGTTGGATGTAATTATATCACCGGATTGAAAAGTTTTATCACCAAAAAATATTGGGGAGTATTGAAGTAAAAATATTAATAGAATGATTCCCAACAACGCCGGGGTTTGATACTTTTGGGGGATGTATTTATTAATTGAAAATTCATTTAAGAAACTTGGCTTCTGTTCTTTTTTAGTCTTTTTCTTCTTGGGTTTTGCCATTTTGTATCCGGGTAATTTTAATTTTGTGTTAGCTCAATTAAACCATCTGCGAATTTTTGCCAGGAAAATTTATCTAATTCTTTTTTAACATTTTCAACAAAATCTTGTTCTTTGTTTTCGGCATAGAACTTTATAATAACATCTGCAAGTTGTTTCGGGTTTTCGCGTTCAACAAGGTATCCAGTTTCGCCGTTTTTAATTACTTCACCTAATCCGCCAATGTTTGTCGCAATAATTGGTTTTGCAAAATTATTTGCTATTTGTACTATACCACTTTGTGTAGCGTCTTTATAAGGCAATACCACTACATCGGCTGCTGAAAAATAATACTTCACTTCGCTTGTTGGGATAAAATCATTAAATAAATATAATTGATTTTCGACACTCTTTTCCTTGATTAAGTCTCTGTATTTTTGCTCATTGTCGTAAAACTCACCGGCAACAATAATTCCTATATCCATTTTTTCTTTTAGTAAAGAAGCAGCTTCTATTAAAGTATCCAGCCCTTTGTATTTTCTGATGAATCCAAAAAATAAAATATTTTTTGATTTGCTGATGTTTAATTTTTTCTTTGCTTCATCTTTATTAACAATCTCGCCAAAATTTGAATACACCGGGTGGAATAATAACTTATGTTTTGCAGAAGCCTTTATTGTAAAAAGATCATTCTTTACAGACCCAGACATTAAAACAAAGTAGTCAACAGTATTAAAAAAGTATTTGGTAAGTGAAATATCGCCAAGCCTTTTTTCATGAGGAATAACATTGTCACAGATTACAAGTGATTTAGTTTTTTTATTATTTTTTGCTATCTGGTTTATCAAGCCAAAACACGGCGCGAAGAAAGGCATCCAGTATTTATAAATAATTAAATCCGGTGCGTCTTTCTGAATTTTCTTTCCGACCGAGTACCAATTAAGCGGATTAATAGAATCAATAATCACCTCGCTTGGAATTTTTTCAACCGTATCTTCCGATTCAACTTGTGATCGGAGCCGTGCTGTGCGGCACCGGTGGCTCCGTGCATCTTGAGCACTCAACGCAACGCGCTACGCCTTCGTTGCCAGCGGCTCCGCTTTCAAACTGGAAACGATTCTTAGAGATTGCGGCAACACGCCCA
>CAJHYN010000531.1_pt1 | contig 13710 bp, 12 predicted proteins | sample 9198641 | NCBI WGS metagenome assembly CAJHYN01 (sample SAMEA7708370, study PRJEB35096) | sediment metagenome | biome: marine neritic benthic zone biome [ENVO:01000025]; feature: sediment [ENVO:00002007]; material: shallow marine sediment [ENVO:03000034] sea grass bed [ENVO_01000059] ... | reverse complement strand
CTTATCAGTGATCGGACGCATCATATTGCCTATAATCAATGTATTGGCATAGTCATCAAAAAATATTATCAAACCCATCATCCAGCTTGAGAGTAATCCGGTTCTTGCACTCTTAGCAAACCTTGTCACTAGATTTGAAAGTCCAACTGTTCCGCCGTTCTTTGCTATGATGCCGATTACTCCGCCGAACAGCAATGTGAAAACAATAATAAACATATGGTCTTTATCAACGAGTGTTTCAATCATTATTGTATCGGAAAGTCTTAGAATTGCTGTGAGTGGATTGTAATTATAAATAAAAATTGCACCTAAATAAATTCCTGCAAATAACGAAACTAACACTTGTCTAATCAATAACGCTAAAAATATTGCCAGTAATGGGGGGAGTATGCTTAACCATCCGGGAATAATTCTTATTTTAGAGTCCGTCAGATTACCGTTAATTTTTATTTTATACAGACCGGAGTTTTCAATTTTTATTTTTGTTTCTTTTTCATTTAGAGAATCAACATCAAATCTGATGGAATTTTTAGAATCAAAAAATTCAATAGTTTCAATTGAATCGCTTTGTACTGCTGTCTCGATTTTGAACTCGACATTGCTTAAAGCAAAGCTCGGTAAGTTTATCCCTTGCGAATATGTAAGAGATGTAAAACAAAAAGTCAGGAATATTAATTTTATTTTATCGAACAAGAATTAATAGTTGTTAGTTGGTTGCATTCAAATTTAACAATGATTTACAAAAATCAAAAGGAATAAAAAAGCCAAGCGAGCTAACTACACAAATTAAATACTTACCGCTGCTTCCTTCCGGACCTGACGGAGTTGGGTACCAACCTGTTAGTTAGTGCTTGGCAAAAGAGATGCAAATATAATATTTAAATACAAAAGAGAAAACTCTATTTTGAATTGATCAGTTGAAAAAGTTTTTCCGCAACTTGATTTGGTTCAATTCCTCCCTCGCCTTCAAATCTGCATTTCTTCGGATCACCGGGGCATTTGATTTGGCAGTAATTTTCCGAGGGCAATATTATTTCGCTTTCATTTCCCATCGGACCCCATAATTTTGGAGAACAAGCTGTTAGAGGACAAAAGACGGAAATCGTTTTTACTCTTACAGCCGCCGCAATATGCATTGGACCGGTACTTGCAGAAATTAAGTAATCTAAAACTGATATGTTTAAAATTGATTCACGCAGGTTTTTATTCTCATTGGGAGAAGCGATATTTAACTTCTTTAATGAACCGAGAACTACATTATCTGTAATTAATATTTGAATATCTTTATCCTGACTCAACAAATTAATTAGTTCGATATACTTTTCTTCTTTCCAATTAGGTGCTGAATTACCGCTTGAAAAATGAATCCCGATAAGTTTTTTTTTATCACCCAGCAAATTGGCTCTTATTTCATTTGTCTTTTTTATTTCTTCTTCAGTTAAATGAATTTCTGTATCAAGATTCTCCGTCTCAACTCCAATTTTTCTTGCTAAATCCATACAATAGTCAGCTTCATGCCTTAAAGGGATATACTTATTCCTACTGACGCTTTTGGCACCTGAAATAAATTGGTAAAACTTATGTCCTACTCCAATCCTGTTTTTTATTCCTGCAAAAAATATTAACCAGTTGTTATATTCTGTTGGTAATAGCATTAAAGCATGTGTGAATTTATATTTTCTGAGTTCTTTTACCTTTTCAAAAAAATCAGAGATTTTATTACCTTGATAGTCATTTACAATAATCTTGTCAACAAAAGGATTATTTAAATAAATGTCTTTTGTATATGATCTTAAATATAAGGCAACAAAGGAATCGGGGAATGTTCTTTTTATTTCGCGCGGAATTGCAGTTGACAGGACAACGTCACCGATTCTATCGGGACGCATTATTAATATTCTTTTTTGCTTCATAAATATTTTATCATGATCAAAAAAATTACAATACTTACTTCAGGGCATTACTGTACTGATGAAAGATTATTTCACAAAATAGGGAAAACTCTTTCAAATAATAATTTTGAAGTAAATATTATTTCTTCACTTCACAAAATAAATAAAATCAAAAATAATATAAAACTAACTGGCTTTACAGGTAATTCTCTTTCAAGAAAAGAAAAATTAAATTTATTAAGTGAGCATCTTACCAAAACAAAACCTGACCTAATATTATGTGCGGAAGTGTTACCCATTATTCCGGCATTAAAATTCAAAAAGAATAATCCCGGTTGTAAAATAATTTATGATGTTACTGAATGGTATCCGGAAAATATGACGCGAAACTTAACAGGTATTAAAAGGATAATCACTTACGCTTTCCTTTACTTGTCATCGTTTTACTTAATATCTAAGACAGATGCAGTAATAGTTGGTGAAAAAAGAAAATTAAACAGAATAAACTTTTTTGTTCCGTCAAAACCAAAAACCATTATTCCCTACTATCCCCCGTTATCTTCTTTTAGCTATTCGCGACCACCGTTTTGCGGAGAAGAAATTATGCTTTGTTTTACAGGACACTTAAATGAAGAACGCGGGATTTTAAGATTTGCCGAAGTTGTAAAGTTGGTTGCTGCAAAATACAAAGAGATAAAATTCGGCATAAAGTTAATTGGTAAATTTGATAATCCAGCTACACGCAATAAATTTGACAGTATAATTGGCGATTCGAAAAACATTTTTTCAAAGATTATCGAATGGCTTGATTACGATAGTATTTCTACAAACCTAGAGGATGTTGATATTTGTTTTGACTTACGAAACAGAGAATTCTTCTTCAATAATTCACTACCTATAAAACTGTTTGAATACATGGCTTGCGGCAAGCCTGTCATTTATTCAAATGTTGATGCTATATTAGATAAGTTTGAAAGTGGGAAATTCGGATATTTTATTGATCCGTTCAACAAACATGAAATAATCAAAAAAATAGAAAATTATTTATCAAATAAAGATTTGTTGATAGCTCATTCAGAACATGGAAGAAAGCTTGCCGAACAAAAATATAACTGGGATGCTATTGAAAAAAAATTCGTTGACTTCATTAATACTGTTTTAAGAGACGCATAAACTCAAATACATCTATTTTTAGTATTTTTTTAACCAGCGATATAAACAAGCCAATTAGAATTATATCAAACCAAATTATGTTTAATATCGTTCCAGTAGCTGCTAAAATAATCCCGCTTATTATTAATCCAATCAGCGACTTAAAATCATATTCTGTTTGAATGTTTTTTCTCGAAATAAAATAAAGATAAGTAGAAACGGATATAAAACTTACCATAGTTGCAACACCAGCGCCGATAATCCCATACAAAGGGATTAAAATTATATTTAAAACGATATTAAAAAAGAAACCGCTAAAATCAGCAACAAAAAAATGATAACTTTTATTTTTCACATAGGGGTATACGGAATAAAATCCGGAAATACCGTTAAGAGCGTAACCCAATACAACAAAGGGAATAATAGATACTCCCGCCGCATAAGCCGGATTAATTATAAAGTCTCCGCCGATTTTGAATCTGAAAATATCATTCACAAATAATACAACCACAAGAAAAACTAAAACTATTATAGCAATCAATCTTGAGAAAATTCTTCCATACTCTTTTGAATAGCCTCCCTCCTTAAATAAATTCAAAGCCCGCGGAACCCAGGCTGTTCTAAAGGATATCATAAAAAGGTTCATTGCTATCGCTATTTTGTAAGAAAAGGAATAAATACCGACATCATCTTTAGTTAGATAAAAATCAATTAAGTATCGGTCTGCCACTTCCACAAAAATTGCAAATACCCCGCTGATAAAAATCGGGAAAGAGAAGAAGAAGATTTTCTTGACTAATAATTTATCCAAGACAAAAATGTAATCTCGTTTAATAAGAGGGAGCAAAAAAATTACTAATACTAAATTCGAAATTAACTGCGCTATAAATATTCCGGATATTCCAAATTCGTAATAATAGACAAGAAAAAAATTCAATAAAAAATTCATTATTGAAGCAATTGAGGTAACCAAAACAACTTGCTTAGCTTGTTCTTTTGTTTTCAACAAGTAAAGTAAGAAATAAGAAAAGTTCTCGGAGAACAATGAAATAAAAACAATAACAATTAAGTTATCGTATTTTATCGTACTAAGAAGTATTAGCGATACATTCTTTGCAAAAATAATTCCTGCAACTGACAAAATAGCTGAAACAATTAATGTTGTATTTAAAATAGAAGAGAATATTTCTTTTTTATAATTCTCATCATTACTTTCCAGATAGTATTTGCTTAATCCTTGTTGTAGACCGCCTTGATAAAAAATTATCGCAACTGTATAAAACGCTGCTATTAAAGCATAGTTACCGAATTCGTTTGTAGGAATAACTTGAGAATAAAGTGGAAGTAACAAGAAATGAACAGCACGGAGAATAAAATTTCCTGCAATATACCAAATTGTTGATTTTATGACACTCCGGTTAGATGACATTAAATAATGTTATGTTCTTTGTAAAGTTGATATAATTCTTTGTTTACGTTTTCAAAACCGTGGTATTTAATTACCCATTCCTTACCTTTGATTCCTGTTACTTCCCTCTGCTCTTTATCATCTATTAATTCAATTAAACTATTATACAACTCTTTTTCATTATTACAAACAACAAACGGGTTTTCAGGAAACCACTCCATATATTCTCTAGTCATGTTTGTAATTGTTGGAATTCCCATTCCTAAAGACTCAACGCCGGCTTTGCCATAACCTGTGCCACCCATTGAACCGCCAACTTGGTCAATACAAATATCGGATTTTGATTTCTCATTCAGCACAAAATCACGAGGTTTATTTTCTATCAAAACGAAATCTATTTCCCTCTCTTTTTTTATTTTTTCAATTACGGTAATGATCAAATCTGTTCCCTTGTATTTTCTGTTTGTCGGTGAGTGGACAATCCTAACCTTTTCCGATTCATTTACTATTCTTTCAGGTAACTCCGAAATATCATAAGGATAAAACAAATAATGTAAATCTTTTTTGAGAGCCAGATGATCAAATTCAGAAGTAATGTTTAAATCGGAAATTTCATCAATTTCTTTTATCAATCCTCTTATGCGTAAGTCGCTTCCGAAAAAACAGCTCACTATTTTCTTGCCCATCTTTTTCCACTTTAAAGCCTGGGAAGCATTTCTGTAAAAATCTAATCCTCCGTCATAATGAATGATATCAAATTCGTCGAGAGCCAATTCTTCAATTAATTTATCAATTCTCCTTTTTCGTAATCTATCGTTAAGATTAAAATATATTCTCTCAATTGAGTTTCTCGACCTAAAATACGGCGCAGCAGTTATTTGCTCACTTTCCCGAATATTAACTTTAGTCTTACGCCATTTTTTTGCGAGCTTAAAATTAGGCAGAGAAAAATCTAAACAGATGTCTTCAGGAAAATCCAGCGGGCATTTATGAAGTGTAATTAATCTTGCGTGATCTCCAAAATGATTATGCATTTGATAAAAACTGTAAGGAACACCGGCATAATTTTCCGGTGCAATATGAAGAATTTTTAACATTAAAATTCTTTATAAAATGTATCTCTAAAAATACCTCTAGCACCAAAGCTTTCTTTAAACTTAGCTAATCCCCAGTTCGGATCCATGTTTACCGTAAATATCCCGAAGTCAAGAAACCTATATCCTTCTTCATGATACCTTTTCATGATTTCGTGGAATAATAAATTAACCGGTCTGTATTTTTGATAATCTTCGTCATGACTGATGTAAAATGCTAATATTACTTCATTGTTTACAGAGAAATTACAAACTCCGGCAATAAGTTTATCATCTAAAAAAGCACCAAACAACCTTATCTTGGCTGGAAATATTTTCTTCAATAATAAGAGTTCATCAAGTGTATGAGTTGGATTAACATTATGTCTAAGTTTAAGGTTCTTCTTTAAAATTCCGTAATACTCCTCAAACCTTTCAGTCTCAGCAATCTCAACTCCCTGCGCGATGGATTTTTTAACAGCTGTTCTCGATTCTGATTTAAAGGTAGATAATATTTTATCTTTTGCAACATCGAGCTGCACAACACTAGAGATTTCTCTTTTTATGTATTTATAACCATTTCTAAATAAAGCAAACTCTATATAATTGTTATACTTGTCTTGATATATAATCGGGGGGAAGGTTAATTGAGCTGCATCAAAATTATTGTCTTTTGCGAATTCTTCAAGCAACATTACGAGTGTAAATGAATCCTTAACATTGAGATCTTTCTTTGTAACAAAACCTCCGTACGATGCACCGGAGTGTGATGATAAAATCCTTTTACCGTTTCTGTTAATTTCCGCTGCAGGAAATAATGAATGTAGTTTATTTTTCTTTTTAATTACAATTGATCTATCAATGAATTTTCCCTCGGGATGATAATTCAAAAATTTACGTTTATGAAAAATGGTTCCGCCGTTTGCATTTTCTACAAAGGTATCCCATTCATCATTGCTTAAACCGGAATCAGCGAAAGGAATAAACTCAAGCATATCTTTATTTATAATTTATATAAAATCGATATTGTATGAGAAGTACCAAGATCAAAATCAAAAGGAGTATAAGCATAATCAAAGTTCAACCCGTCCCAAATTAAACCAACTCCGGCTGAAAAACTTTTTGATTCGTAACCTGTAAAGTAACCTCCTCTTAAAGCAAAATAATCTTTATAAAGAATCTCAGCACCTAAATGAATGTGAGTATCATCGGTACTTGTAAACTTTTGAATTCCGCCAAGTAAAATAACTTTTGAATCGATTCCACTTACAAATGTATTATAAGCCAACCCTATTCTTAAGTCGGTCGGCAGTTCAGTAGATTCATTTCTCAATTCATTCATCGAACCGACATTTTTCAGCGATGCACCAAGGTCTACATTTTCAATTATGTTTGAATAGAATAATCCGAAATCAAATCCCCAGCCGCTTGCTTCGTCTGAGAACAAATTTTCATATAAGTATCTTGTCGTTACACCGAACGAAATAGAATCTGCTAAATTGAAGCCTGTTGATAAACTTGTATAAAAGTAGTTAGCATTAAAAGTAGATTCAGCTTCGCCCGGCCGTGTTCTCACTTCAATATCAGACACTGTTGTTGTGTTTATTCCGAGTGCCAGCGGAATACCGAGTAATTTGAAACCCGCTCCTATTAACTCACTACGTGTATCATTTATCAACTCATTATGAGTAACAAATAACTGCGGTCCTGTATAATTTGAAATTAAAGCCGGGTTGTAATTGAGTGCAGTAATGTCTTTTGCAGTAACAACGCCTAAATCTCCCATTGCAATATTTCTTGCGCCGAAACCTACTTTAAGAAATGATAATCCGGAACTGCCTGCACTTTGTGCAAACAATGTCGTAAATCCCAAAACTACAAATAGAACTAAAATCTTTTTCATAGATGTTTTCAAATTTTAAAAAATTATATTAACTCCAACAATATGTCTGTCACTCGAGGAGTAAGGTTCAATCACGAATGCATAATCAATACCGATTTTTGTACTCCTCAAATCATGAAAGTAAGAAAAGCCAAATGACGGCCTAACCGGGAAATCTGTATTCTGTAAATTAAGCTTATCAAATCCAGCTCTTAAAAATAGATTTTCAAAAATATTATATTCACCACCGAATCTCAAGAAAGTTGTTTCAGCGTTGCTGCTTTCCAATTCTATCGATGCAATTAAATTTGGATCATCGAATTTATAAGCTAGACCAATTCTCTTTAGCAAAGGAAACTTATCTTCAGTATTGCGCCCGTTTTGACCGTAAATTTCAGAAGTATCCCAGTCGTATTTAGAAAGCAAGTCAACAAGAGAAACTGCAATTGTTATATTTTCATTTAATAAATATAGTGCACCAATGTCTACGCCAAAAGAAGTAGAAGTGACATCTTCGTATAAATCATAAAAATAATATTTAAACCCTATTCCAATTGCAAGCTTATCGGAAAAACGATTTGAAACACTCAAGAAAAATTGGTTTTCGGAAGTTGATGTTTCCCCTGTTTTTCTACCATTGTTGTCATATTCTGTTATTTCACTTACTCCAGCATTTATTATCCCCAAACTAACTCCTGCAATAGATCTGGGTTTTGTGTAAGTCCCATCAGCATTTTGCTTCCTTCCCATTGGAAAACTTTTAGTAAAATTAACAAAATTCAAATTACGGTCTAAAGATAAAAACGAATAAGTACTTTGAAATAAATTGCGATCTTGAAACGAGTTTAATGCAGGGTTATAGTATGAAACTAAATTACCGTCAATAACAGCAGACATTGCATTACCCATGCCTATGCCTCGTGCACCAAAACCCATCCTGCTGAAAGCACCCGGTTTACTACTGATGCTTGAGAATTCAGGCTGTGCATTTAGGCTAACGCATGCTAAAATTAATATCGATAAAAAAATTTTCTTCAATGGAATCACCAATTTTATCTTAATACAATAATTTTACCAAATTGCGGTTCGTTCGAATTTAAATCTATTCTGTAAAAATAAACTCCGTTTGGTACTATGTTTCCGCTTTCATCTCTTCCGTTCCAGAATTCAGTATGAACATCTAATGAGCCATCGCGCTGTGCATTCTGTCTTAAAGTCTTAACTAGATTCATATCAAAGTCAAAAATTCTGACAGTTACATCTGCGTTATTACCTTTTGTTGTATATTGGATTTTAAGTTCGGTAATTTCAGGTGAAAACGGATTTGGAAAGGCTTTGGGCTTAATACCATTTTCAAGAGGATCGGATGCTAAAAAAACTTTCCAGTTACCATTCCAAAAATTTCCAATAGGTTCCTCTAATCTTGCTAAGCCGTCACGAGTAGATCCAATCCAAATAAAATTTGAGCCAAGTTTTTGTGACGCTTGTACAGACCGGAAATTTTCTGATACAATCTTCACCTTTGATATGTCATCAAATATTTGGGGATTCGAAATCCAGGTTGAACTATTATTGCTTGTTCTAAAAACACCGTTTTCTGTAGCGACTAATACATCGGTACCCGAACCATTGTCAACAAACGCAAAATCATGAGGCCTTTCACCAGGCAAAAATGTTTCCCACGATTGACCACCGTTTGTAGTTCTGCTTGCTGCCCAGAATTCTGTTTCACCTTCAGCTTTCCAGGTTGTGGCCCAAAGCGAACTGTCAACATCATTGTACCTCATTTTTAGAACAAAATTACCGCTGATCGGTTGTTCCTGATTTATACGGTTAAATTTCTTCCAACTTATTCCGCCGTCAGTTGATTTATTAATTCCTCCGGCTGTGCCAACATAAATAGTATTATCATCAACCGCTAAAACAGAAAATACTCTGTGATTAAGATTATTATCCGGTCCAAAATTACCTGCTACAGGCTGTAACGCAAAGTTCAAAGTATCATCGGGATGAATCGAATCTAAATTATCCGGCGGTAAAACTACTCTTTCCCAGGTCTTCCCATTATCGGATGATTTTCTTAGACCGCCTGAGAAACTTGTAATCCAAATTGTGTTCGGCGTAAAAGACATGCCCCGTACAAAGTTCTGTTCTATTACAGTTACAGGTAATGCTCTGAGATTGTTTGTTCCATAAATAATAACAGAATCCCCAGGATCATCTACTGGCTGATTAACAACTTGCCAGTTGTCACCTCCGTCGTTTGAAAACCTCAGTCCACTGCCTGCAGGTACATCCTCGCCTATTCCTTCTTCAAAATGCCAAGTTGACACCCATATTGTTCCCTTGTAATAACCTAAAGTGGCAACACTTTCAGAACCAAAAGCTTCAGTTCCAAAATAGTTTGTCCATGTTTCGCCGTTATCAGTTGATCTCGACAACCCGTTTCCAGTTGCTAACCAAACAGTATCACCAACAATTAATATATCTTCAATATTGTTACTCGTGGGAAGTACATCTTCAGTTTTACTTAGCGAATTTTTACCGAACCTAAAATCTTTAGGTAATAATTGTGAATAAACAAAATTAGCAGAAATAATTACTAAGAAAAGAATTTTATACATTAATCTACTTCAATGTTATGAATAATTTTGTCACTTAATAAACCGTTTTTATCTCTGGCTTGAAACTCAAATCGCCATGTACCAATTGGAGCAGTAGCAGCAAAGAAATTTCTAAAAGAATAAATTCCATCACCGGCTGTTATATCACCAAAATTCGAATTTCCATCATCATGCATTAAATTTCTTCCAAGAGCGGAGTTATCAGGTCTAAAAGCATCGAAATAAACTGCATCAATATCATTCAGTCCGTTTGGGTCTGAAGCTACGAGCGTGAAATTAAATGTTTGTATGCGTACGACACTAGCCGGCATATCTAAATCTGAAATTTCCGGGGGGAAATTTGTTTGACCGTTATCATAAGAAAAAACACGGACAGCAGCTTTTTTAACATTCTTGCCTTCATCGTTGAAATTATCCTTCACAAAAAATTGGATTTCGTAATTCCCGCTACTAAGGTCACCGCCGAGCGCTATCTTTGTCGAATATTTCCCATCACCACTTACTTCGTCACCGTTGTTTTGCACATCTCCATCGTCTTTCATATTTGCATTGTTTATTATTTCTTCAGATCCGTCCCTTGATAAAATATCAAGCCAAACTTCACTAACTAATTCTATTTTATCTATTTCAATAGCAGTTACGAAACTTGAGTTTGTTTGGGAATGAATAAACAGTTCAGGTGCTTCAACATTTGTAATACTAAAATTAAACGAGTTGCTGTTTATAACTTCATCTGGAATTTCATCGCAACTGATTAAAAAAAATAGAGTTAAAATTCCGAATAGATATTTCATTTTATCACTATGTTTGTAAGAAAATTATCGGCAGGCAATTCTAATTTTAGGCATAAAAAACGGGAAACCTAAATTGAGAAAATTTGCCTACTGTAAACTATACCTAGAAAAATAAATTAAAAATGTAGCAAATTATCTCTGTAAATTCCCCTTAATTTTTAATAAGTAAAGTTACCGTAAAATTTGTAAAAATGTCAAGTCAATAAAAATTAATTAAGTGATACAATAAATGGTGAAGGTGAAAAAGAGAGCAGCAATATTATTAAACTAACATAACCCAGTGTCATTCTGCCCTTATCTAGTGCCTGAAATTCCGTAACAGGCGGATGCTTAATTTTTATTATAAATAATAATATAAATGACCAAAGCAGCCACCCAGTCCAGCCCATTCCCAAACTTAATTCCAGGAAATTATCCAGTAAACCAAGGATTCCCAAAGCACCTAAAATTATCAGTGAAATGCTCGCTATAGTTTCATGAATTTTCTCACCGAACATGCTGAAAACAATATGTCCACCATCCAATTGACCAACTGGTACCATGTTCATGGCAGTAACGAACAACCCAAACCATCCAACACACAGATATGGGTAGTGATAGACTTCACTCATTGGCGGAACAAAATCATCAGGCTTTGTAAATATTTCCCTCATCAATGCAAAAAGCAAAGTATCTCCAAATTCTAAAGTAATAGTATCAGTTCCATATTCAGATGAAAGAAAATCCGGGTGAATATTTAACAAATATTCTATCGGTGGCAAATTGGAGAATCCGTAAATCAAAACAATAAGACATGCAATAAAACCTGCAATGGGTCCGGCTATCCCTATATCAAACATCGCTTTGTTATTATTAATTTTTTCTCTTGTCCTAATTACAGCACCCATAGTTCCGAAATTAAAAAAACCAGGCAAAGGAGGAAAAGGGATATAGTAAGGAAGTGAAGTATGAATTTTATGATAAACCGCTGCGAAAAAATGTCCGAATTCATGTGCAGATAAAATAAACAAGACTGAAATAGCATAAGGCAAACCGCTTAACAAATCATTAGCAGTATAAGGTCCCAGAGATCCCGTAGTCCATGCAATTCCTGCAATTAAAGTCGTAACAAAGGTTATAAGGAATAACCCGGAATGAAGGGCATAATTATGTTTATTCTTCTTCTTTTTGAGATTGATTTCCATAGAATATGTAGATTCACTGTATTGATCCGACATTTTTATAAATCCAAGTTAATTCCTATAGCACTATATTGACGATCTTCGTTGAAGAGAAGTCCGTGAACACTTTTGCCGCTGTAAAAATTATAATATAAACTAAAACCTCTACCGAAAACATTGCCAAATTTTATCCCCGCTTCTATCGAATGATTTGCTGATCTTTCAAAAATATTAACGAGCTTAAGGTCATAAGCGATAAAAGGGAAAATCAAATTACATGAAATATTATCAAAGAAATAATCAAAACCAATATTGTAATTATCATTCCCCAATTCAGCAGGAATAACAGACCAAATAAAAGTAAAACCAGTATAGATACGCAAATTATCAAATTTATAATATGGAAAAAGCTCAACGAATTCACGGCTGTAAACAAACGGCCGGTTTTCGTTAATCCATTCGTCACTTAATATATCAAAACTTCCATCAGCTAAATGGGCGCTTATGTGGCTTATCCTAACTCTTAAACCATATTCGTTTGTGCCGATTTTTCTCTTATAGCCTAAATTTATGCCGAAAAGATAGTCAACAGCTTCAACAGGGAATTTAAAGTTATCTTCCGATCTTAATTTAGTATAAGTAAATAAATCAAATCCGACCGACAATATTTCATCTTTATTAAGACTAAACCAAGCCGCATCAAGGCTGTTACCGATATCCATTCTTAAACCATCATTACCAGCCTGAAATATAAAGCCTAAAGTAGGCTCGATTACATTTGCAGTAAAAGGCTGGATATTTAATTTATCAGGAAAATAAATTGTTTCATGCTGAGCATTTAGCAAATTAGCAAATATTAAAAACAGTACTGAGATTATTTTCTTCATATCAAGAGCCGGATTTATTTCTAATGAAATCTCTATCTTTCCATTTTATGTTTGGATTAAGTAAAACAATAAAAGGAAGACAAATAACGTAAATTATCAAGTAAATTTCAAAAGTGAAAAAGTGGGATAATGAAAATTTCACATTAAGTTTATTTGCTGCTGATTTAACAAAGAAATAGTCTGCAGCTACTTTAAAAATGATTAGATAGAGTACAGTTTTTGAAAAAAATATAAACGAAATTAAAATCATAAAATGCAGCGCCCAGCCGACAGCCATTACTGAAAACCCAACGATATCACTGTCCAAGCCGCCAACACCCCATCTTTTCTTTTGTGAATAAAGGGCTTCAACATTCGGACACGGCTTACTCACAACCAATGCGTCACTTTCTGTTGTATGAATAATTTTATATTTCTTTTGCCTATGAATTTGCAGCATGAGCATAAAATCTTCAGTTACAGAAAAAGGTATCTTTTCGTATCCGCCCAGCTCATCATAAACAGAACGGCGGTAAGCCATATTGTTACCGATACAGCTAAGCGGTTTGCCTAAATTCATGACTCCGCCGGCAATTGAAAGTAAGAACAGCCAATCAACAGATTGCATACCCTCGAAAGTATTATTCATCCTTTGTATGGTATAATTACTCACCATTGCTACATCGTCATCAAAATATGAAACAATTGTCTTAACCCATTTTGGTTTCAACGTGCAGTCAGCATCTGTAGTAATGGTGAGTAATTATACCATACAAAGGATGAATAATACTTTCGAGGGTATGCAATCTGTTGATTGGCTGTTCTTACTTTCAATTGCCGGCGGAGTCATGAATTTAGG
>CAJHYN010000390.1_pt1 | contig 13714 bp, 8 predicted proteins | sample 9198641 | NCBI WGS metagenome assembly CAJHYN01 (sample SAMEA7708370, study PRJEB35096) | sediment metagenome | biome: marine neritic benthic zone biome [ENVO:01000025]; feature: sediment [ENVO:00002007]; material: shallow marine sediment [ENVO:03000034] sea grass bed [ENVO_01000059] ... | reverse complement strand
TTTCGCAGCTATATGCCCAATAAGGCCGGTTATCAACAAGTTTAATTGCACTTACAGGACACTCTTTAATACAAAGGTTACAATTGTTACAGTCTCTTGAAGCTATAAACGATTTAGCAAAGAAGTAACGGCCAAAGAAGTAGTATAGAACTGATATCGGGGCAATGAGTAAGTCTTGGATAATATCATAGAGCGCCCTAAAATCACAGCGTCCATCAAATATTTTATTTGCAAACTGTTCTGTTTGATGCTTTCTTCTTTCATAAATTGATTCGACAACTTCAGTCTTTAAGCCCGGATGAATTGATATCCAGTTGGAAGGCAGATCCACAGGCCGCATTCCAATTACTTTATAGCCTTTAATCATTAAGATAAGAGCGGAAAAAATTTGTGTAATTCCACTTAAACCTGGGAGAAATACTTTTCCAAATTTTAATCCGCCGCGTGTATTCATTATAAAGACTTTATTGTTTTTGGCCCTTGGGAACTTTAATAAGAAGTTTAACATCAACGGTGGAAAATTAAAACCATGTGTGGGTGAAGCAAATCCGATTAAAGAACCGGCAGGAGGTGAAGTAAGCTTTGCTCTATTCAAATCTGCTATATTAATTAATTCTGTATCTATCCCTCTTTCATTTGCAATATTACTAATCCACTTTGTAACATTAAAAGCATTTCCTGTCCCGGAAAAATAGTAGATTATTAAATTACTGATCGCTTGTTTTTTCATCATAATATTAAGTTCAGCAATGTTGTTTATAAAAATAATTCTTTTCCGTTTTTATTCAATGAATAAATGCAGTATTTGCGAAAACAAATTATTTCTATTCAAACCTATTGTAGATGTTCAGCGCAGTTTTATTGAGGCCTAAAGAATCTTTTGAAACTAAAAGGACACCATACACTAACAAAGTTTGATATAACGGTTGGCTAAATGCAGTGGCAGGTTTCCCGAAGCCGCTTTGTCTCACGTAACAGAAACGAAAATAAGAAAACTAAACTTTAAATCAACGTCACGTCATGCCATTGCATTTAGCTTGTGTTGGGCGGTGCCTGCTTCACCTCTCTTTATTTGAAATATTTTATAGACACTTTTTCAAGTAAGTCTTTTGTGTTATAAATATCGTTGTCTTTGATTACTGTTTCAACTCGTCTGATGTCTTCAATATTTTTAGTTGGGTCTCCGTCAATAATTATTAAGTCTGCAATTTTCCCTTTCTCAATGGTTCCATATTCATTTATTTTTCCTGCGACTGTAGCTGAATTTACAGTTGCTATTTTTAATACTTCTTTGTTTGGGATTCCTGCCTTAACGTAGTTCTCTAATTCTCTATGCAATATAAATCCTGCGAAATCGTCTGTCCCAGCTACAATCGTTATTCCATTATCGTATAAAATTTTTACCAATTTCAACATACTTCCAAATGAATTCTTGTATGTTTCTTCTTGTCCTTTTGGAATTTCTAATGAAGAGCCTGTTTTTAAATATCGTTGAAGTGTCAGAGGCAATCTTTCTCCAAAATTTGCGTAGCTAGGTGTAATTTTCCCTTCCTCGCCAATGAACATGCCTTCAAAAATTGATACAGTAGGGTCTATCGTAATGTTCAATTGCTTAATTTTTTGAACGAATTTTTTGAACTCTGAACTTTCAAAATCAAACGATGCAGCTTTTTGAGCAACTGTCGTAAATCTTAAAGGTGTGCGTGTGTCTAAGTCCTTACCGTAAAAATTTAGAAACAACATGTTCGTATGTTGTATTTCGTTATAACCAGCTTCAATAGCTTCTTCTGCTAACATGTGTGCAGGAATATGTCCGCTTACCCGAAGATTATATTTCTTAGCTTCGTCTATTAACGGTTTTACCCATTCAGGCTTAATGGAACTGTATAGTTTTATTTGTTGGTAACCTAAGTCAGCATATTTTTTTATAGCTGTTTTCCCTTCTTCAACAGAGTTTACTTTCTCGCCAATCGGGCCGGCATATTGTCCTGCTCCATCAATAAATCCACTCATTATTTGAATACGTGGTCCTAAAACTTGTCCGTTATCAATTTGTTTTTTATCCTCCATTAAATCCAGACTATTTCCCATGTCTCGCACATTTGTTACGCCACATGAAAGATGAAGTAGTCCCTGAGAAGGGCTAACGTAATGTACGTGCATATCCCATAGCCCAGGCATTACAAATTTTCCACTAGCATCAATATTCTCATAACCTTTGGGAATAATTGGCTTGCCGTATGTAACATCTTTTATTTTTCCATCTTCAATGAAGATGTTGGCGTTTGATTTTAATTCTCCGGATTTTGGATTGAATAGATTTGCATTTGTCACCACAAAACCATTTTTGGTTTTTCTTGATAACTGTAATGCAATGTCCTCATAATACTTTTTCTCATATTCCTTTTGAGCATCATAAAGCTCTTTATTGTATGATTCATACCCTTTTAAGATGTATGCAAACCAGTCTCCCGGGTATGCAAAAAATTCATCTTTCTCATCAATCCAACTATAATTTGGTGTAAGCCCCATTCCTACCGTAGATATAAGTCTTACTTTTTTGCCGTCTTTTAGTGTAAGCTCTTTTAAAACTGTAAGTTTTGATGTGCCTGTAGGGAGCAGTTGAATAGTCTTTGTTGGTGAGTTGAAATAACTTTTATAAGAAGTTCCAATCGATATACTCAATGGGACGTAGTCAGCTTTTGATTCAAGTTTTTTTTGCTCTTTTTCAGAATTGTTTTCCCAATAGGCAATTCCATTTTCTATTTTGTATCTCTCGAATACAGGTTTTTTATAATAGTCAACTCCACTAGCGTCAATAAATTCAAAATAGCCTTCATTATCAATACGGTATCTTGAAACAGTGCTATCTCCGCGTCCCCTTTCATTATATTGAGACCATTCTGTAAAACTACCGTCAGAGTTTTTCCATTTCTTTAAAAATCCTGCTTTATTTGTACCTCCAGTTAATATTGTCCACTCAAGAGTGTCTAATGACTGAGTTTTTCCTGTGTTAGGAATAAACGCAAGAACCAAAATGAAAATGCTTAATTGTTTCATATATTTATGGTTTAGTGTTTCGTTTTTTGGCAGGTGGCGCCCAATTTGTGTGTATATTCTATTGTGTTTATCAGTCCACCTTAGCGGTATAAGAACAATTGTTTATATTTATAATTTATAAAAAACTTTGATTCATTCAAATAACTCATCTACCGGATTTCTGATCTTATCAATTGCATTTTTGAACTATTATGCCCTAGTAATTCCTGAATGTATCTCAGATCTGTACCTTGTTCAAGCAATTGAGTTGCAAAAGTATGACGTGACATCCATGGGATATTTTTCCAACTTTTACAAAAGTAACATAAGAAAATTAGAGTATGGTTGAAAAAATTAAAGGACCCACCATCTAAGTAAGGTGGATTTCTCAATTACATTAAATTAAACGAGAGGGAAGTTGTAGTTGATAGTTTTACAATTGACCCGGGAAAGATAGTTGGGATTCAGTATCTGTTTTACGGAACAGGGTTTGTTAATAATATTATCCTTAAAGATAAAAGCGGGCATATTGTTTTTTCTGATGACTTTGATTAAAGGCACATCATTTAATAAACTAAGTTTGATATTACGTATAGCTATTGTTGGCTTTTCGTTGTTTCTTCTTATAATTATGCTTTTACAAATCTCCATGTTTCTCCATTATGATTTGGATAAATGTATCTCTCTGACCATTTTTGTTCTCCTCCAGGTATTCTAATCGGAATCCCTTTCCCATTGAGTTTCTTAGAAAGTGGATAATAGAATTCATCCTTAAACTGTTTTAGTGTCTGGAAAATTCCTATAAACAAGAAATAGGTCATACTAAACTTCTGTTCCCAATCATTAAAACCAATTGCTTGTAAATCTGCATATTTATCACTCCCATAATTGTCATACCAAATTCCTCCTTGTACACAGTGATACTGCGAATGTGCTATTGCATTTCTAATGTTGCGATTATAGGCTATTGATATGATTTTCTGAAAAGAAGGAACAGCATCTAGCCTTTTAATTATTTGTTCCCTAATATGCTTATTCTTTCCATTTGGAGTCATTGCACTTATGTTTAAATGCCAATCATACTCAAGTCCATTTGCCAATTTAACAACTTGTGTAAGAACTCGAAGAAAGAAATTACTTTCCCAAATATTTAGATAAGCACTTTTCTCTTTCTGTAGTGAATGTTCAAATTCAGTAGTTCCATCAAAATAACCGCCTAACTTGTTAAAGTAATCTTCATCATCTGTCAAATCTTCTATTCCTCGTAATGATATTGAATTTAACATTGCCATACTATTTAAACCCTCTTCTCCAAGGCCAACAGAAGGGCTTTCTGAAAATCCGATTAAACCATTCTGCTGACAGACTAGAAGGTCCCCAGAATGTTGCATATTTTCTTTAGCCGAATTAAATAAATCTTGAAGTCCTTTTCGTACTTCAGCCTCATGTATATCTAAATATTTCGTTCTAATCATGGTTAATCAGATTCTTGAATGAATGTGCTGTATTCAATGAAAGCCAACGTATGTGTAAAAGTTATTGTTTTTATTCCGCCAAATTAGCAGTGTATGAACAATTGTCTTTATTTAACTTATAGAATTATTTAATCTTTTTCAAAAAATTCATCAATAGGATTCTTAATTTTACCAATTACTTTTTTTGAAACATATGTATAAATCTCTGTTGTTTTGGAACTATTATGGCCCAATTGTTCTGGATATATCTCATGTCTGTGCCTTATTCGATAAATGTGTCGTAGAGCTATGACGTAACATCCGCGGGATATTTCTTCAACTTTTCCAAAAGTAACTTAAGGAAATTAGAGAGCAGTTAAAAGTATTAAAATTTATAAAGTAAATATTGGCGAGAGATCGAAGTTGGTTATATAAATCTAGAATGGGCCGGACAATATTATGTCAACCAGAATAATTCACAAACACGTTGAACAATTTTCAATTTTACTAAGTTCAGCGACTTTTTTTGTTAAAGAGTTATCAACCTTATCAAGGAATTCTAACTTTTACATTATAATGTTCGCCACTTATTATATTTGTAATGATAGGTTCATCAAGCAGTTTTTCATTTACTTCGACAGTAAGTTCAGGGATATTTTCATCTTTGTAAATAGAAATATTAAAAGTTGCGTTGCGGAAAATTCTTTGTACTTGCACTTCTGACCAAAATGAAGGAAGCCGGGGATTAATTGATAATCCATCCCTTGTACCTTTTAGTCCCAATAAACATTCAATAACGATTCGATAATACCAATGCACGGTTCCCGTATTAAATAACTGGCTTGATCTTCCGGCAGTTTCTGGGAATTGTTTATAGGCACCCCGGTAATAATTTGGTACAAATACCGGCAGCTGTCCGCGTTGAATTAAATCCTTTTTATCAGAACCGGGAATCATTTTTCTCAATAAGCTAAAAGCGTATTCTTTTTCGCCTGCACCATAAAGAGAATATATAAAAAAAGTTGCAGCATGATTATAAACAGAACCGTTTTCAGCTGAGCCGGGATGCTTTTGTGTAACCCTGCCAATATCCTCGCGCATAGAAGTAAAAGACGGGGCAAGCATTTCAACACCAAAAGGTGACTCAAGGTTATTTTTAACGGACTGAATAATTTTTTCTTTTTGTGATTCGGAAACTATCTTTGCTAAGAACGCCCACGCTTGCGGATTTAAGAAAATCCGTCCGAATTTATCGTTTGCAATTCCGAATTTTTTGTTATCATCTGTAATACCACGTGCAAACCAATCGCCATCCCATAGATGTTTGTTCACTGATGCTTTAATTTCATCGGCTGTTTTTAAATATTTATCAACCAAGTCAAGATCATTATTCCTTATTTTTATTTCAGACCAAATTTGAAGCGTGTAAATCGTAGCTAAAGATAACCAGCCGGAAACTCCTTTCCCTTTTACCCCAACCATGTTCATTGGATCACACCAATCGCCTTGTTTAATGTAACTTAATCCACGATCATCCCTATCGTTAATTAACCATAACATCGCCAGATCAATGTGTCGTGAAACTGTCGCGGTTTCATCACTATCCAAAAATTTAACCTTTTCATTTAATAATCCGTAGTCATCGGTTTCATCAAGATATGCTTGCAGGCAAATTGGCAGCCAAACATTATGATCCGTATGCGGAACCTGGTTAATGTATTTTAGTTCAGCGTCCTGGTGAATTAAAATTCCATCGGGCATCGCACCGTTTTTATTTTGTTGACTAAGTGCCAACAGGAATGCTTTTCTTGAAGCGGAGGAATTTATATAACTCATTCCCATATAATCTTGAAAATAATTCCGGGTTTGAGGATCAGTACAAAATCTGTTGGTTTCACCGTGATAATAAATTTGTCGCGGCAGCCAGTTATTAACAAAATTATCAAACTCAGAATCAGGTGTTTTAATTTTTATACTGCCTTTTCCACTGCGGATATATTCGGAATATTCTTTTTGGGCGGAAGCAAAATTGTTTTCGGATTCATTAAGAAAAAACTTTTGGCGCAGCTCTTTAATTTCAGTCTCATTATTAGCCGGACCAAATAAAAACATGTACTCGTTTTCTTCTTCCGGTTCAAGTATTGTTCGGTATTGCATAACGCAAACAGGAGTTTCATAGACAGCATTACTTCTAGTAAGTTCTTTATTTAGTAATGAACTTGGGTTATGTAAACCTCCTTCGCCTTCAAATGATTCCTGGTTTACTTCCCATGCGGCAGGTTGTTTATCAGCTAATAAAAAAGTTTTATCTTTATAGTCTTTTACTTTATCGTAATCCTGATACTTTTGATAAGGTGAAATTGAATTGCAGACAATACCATTTAACTCCTTTTTATATTCACCCGACTGATTCATCCATGACATGTATCCCACAGTAAAGTAAGGATAAATACTAATGTGTCGTTTCTCCGGTGTTAGATTCTTTACTTTTATCTTCCATAGTTCAACAACATCATCTTTGGTTAGACTTAAATTCATTTCAACAAGGATTCCGTTATTTTCAACCTGCCAGGTGATATCGCTTTTCCCAACTGAAAAAACAAATTTATCAAATTTAGATCTGCATGGTTCATAAGGTGCTGAAAATATTTGGTTTGATATCTCATCTTTAACGTAACAAAATCTTCCCGGGTGATGGGCGTAATATGCTTGTTCAGGCTGCATAAAAGTTTTTGCTTCTAAGTTTGGAGCATGTGAATATTTGGCTGGTTCAGGTTGCAAAAACTGTGAAACCGCGTAGCCCCTGCAGTTCACTTGAATCATCATTTTTTTATTCCACAAAAACGCCGATGCTTTTGGAAGGGCTGTTGGCGAATATAATTCAAGTCGATCACCGTTCTGTAATGTTTTTATCATAGCTTATTGTTCTTTTGATTTCCTTTCTTTCAGCTCGGTCTGTACTTGTTTTAACGTTTCATCATCAAGTGTATAAAAACGCATTACGAAAGCCGCTAGCAGAGCAATAACACCGGGTATAATACTAATGGTCAAAAGTATTCCCATTTGTGACGCGTCTGACTGTGCTTCATTAGCAACATAACCAAGAGAGGCCAATACCATTCCAATTAAAAATGAAGCAAGGGCACCGCCAAGTTTTTGCGAAAAATTTGCCGCTGAAAATGTCATAGCGGTTGCGCGTCTGCCGGTTTTCCATTCGGTATAATCGGCTGTATCCGCGTACATTGAAAATGCTAAAGGTGATTTTGGTCCGAGAACCAACCCAATTAAAATGTGAACCCCGAATACTAAGTAAATCATATCGCTTGGAATAAAGAAAAACAAAATTGATAGGATACCGGTAGCACCCATCAAATAAACCATTAAATCTTTTTTGTCGAAAAACCTTGTTAATAAAGGTGTAGATGCGGCCCCGATTGCTAAAGCTATTCCATAAACCGTTAAAAAATATTTTATAAGTTCGGGTTTTTCTAAATAATATTTGATGTAATAAACGGAGGCTCCGGCTCGCATTGTAATTGTTATCATTATAATTAGTGCCAGTGAAAAAAGAACAACCCAGGGCCGGTTATGCAGTAAATCTTTAATATCTTCGATAACTTTTGTTCTCTGAGTAGGGGGTGGGGATATTCGTTCTCTTGTTGTAAAAAATACAATTGCGAATACAACCGAGGCAATAATTCCATAAAGACCCATTGTTAACTGCCACCCTAATATTTCATCACCGCTACCAAGCATGTCTACAAGGTCCAGCGTAAAATAGTTAACTATTATAGTTCCCGAAAAAGCTGCAATAAACCTGAAACTAATAAGGGTTGTTCGTTCTTGACTTTTAGCAGTAATTACTCCTGATAAAGCTGAGTATGGAATATTAAGAACCGTATAAATCAACATCATAAACGTATATGTTCCGTAAGCCCAGATTAATTTAGCGCCTTCGCCCAAATCGGGTGTTGAATAAGTAAGTACACCGGCAGCGGCCATTGGAAGAGCAGCGTAAAGCATGTAAGGTCTGAATTTGCCGAATTTGGTTTTTGTTCTATCTGCGATAGCTCCCATTAACGGATCGGTAAATGCGTCGATGATTTTTGTTATTAGCATCATTGTGCCGGCAGCTGCAGCAGAAATCCCGAAAACATCCGTATAAAAAATTAACAGGAAGGCAGATATATTTGCCCAGTAAAAATTAAAACCTAAATCTCCAAATCCATATCCAATTTTTTCTTTTAGCGAGATTGTGGAGAGTATATCAGTATTTTCATTTTTTGTTGCCGATGTCATTTAATTATTTCCAATAAATTAGTTGAAGGAAGTTCATAAATAATGATTAGTCAAACGGATCGGTATTAAATAGAAAGATACAAAATACTATTTAGCGTCCGATATGGAAACGAAGATAAGTTTGTAAATAAGAAAATGCAATTAATTCATATCTTTTTGTTTTGAGGCAACTGGCTCTTTCTCATAATAGAAGGGACTTTTATCATTATGTTTCATAATTGAACAGCCGTCAATAACACGAGTTCTCGAACAGATTCTCGCTCAGTGACGGTAACACTACCAGATTGTTATGAATGTATTAAATTTTGTCCTATCGAGGGAGTCCGGTCATTAACTATATTTAATCCTTCCCATCTCCCCGTGTTTTTGTTATCCTAACATCTGCCATCGAGTGGTCGATGGCAGCCTTGGAACTCTAATATGAAATAAAAGACAACTACAAAAAGTGATTATAAAAATGAGTACTAAAGTTACCAGATTTAAAATACTTATAAATCTTGGCGGGGATTTTATTTTCTCTTATTTGTCCCGCTCTTCTCAGCGTGGACTATCAACCTTTAATATGGGTTATAGATGCCAACAGTTCCAACAACCAACTCTGACTTTTAGGTTATTCTTATGAACATATATCAAGAGATAAGAATATCGAGATACAACTTTTTATTTCTCAATGATGTTCTCAACTGAATTTTTGAATCTTTTACCACCGTCTTGTAACACCTTCTTTACTATACCACTGAACATCATACTCATAAATCCAATGTTCATCGCTGCGATTTTGACTTGACTGTCATTCGTTTGGTAAATGCTTACGCCCATAGGCATCATAACGGACATTTTTTTGTAATCATCATCCTTTAATATGTTGTAACCGCCTTGAGGGTCGCAAAAATATAGAATCTTGACTTTTGTCATATCTTCAAGTCCCTCTTTTATATAATCTTGCTGAAGATCACGAATTTCGGGAATTATCCATCCACTCTTTTTCGCAGACTCCTCCAGGTAAGAAACAGCCTCATCAAAATCCAATTTGCTTTTGTATGTGGCAAACATCATTTTGGGCATCATCACTTTCACCACGAATGCCATGATAATCAAGCCAAGTACTAAACCGATTATGAATATAAGTATAGTCATAGCTTCCTCCTTATCAAGATAAACTTTTCTTATAAATTACCCATATGATTATCACACTGATTCCCATAATCAGAGTAAATGGCGAAAAAATGAGAGACAGAAACGCAAACGTCAAAAGAATTTTCTGTTGAATATCACGACGCAACATATCCAGAATTGACCTAACCAAAATTACGTAGTAAAACAAGATCAACCCTAAGAGTAATAAAACTACTAATATGATGACCACAAAAGGAATATTTCCTAGCATTCCGTCCATAATAAACCTCCTTCGTTTTAAAGGTATTTTTTTCGTTAAGCATCTAACGATGTTGCCGATAAGCTGGAGTTTATCCCCGTTGTTTTTTACGGGATCCGTAACAGCAATGACTTACTTGCAACTCATTTTATAATTAGTAACCGGCCGTATTTTTCATTTTACGGATGGCGACCCTACTTAACTTTAACAAACTACTTAGAATAAAATGCCGAACGAAAACTGAAAACCCGAAAGCAAAACACACGCCGCATCGTATAGGAGGTCGGCTTGCACGGCAGGATATTAGTTAAAAGGTTCTCCACGACTATGTAAATTATGGCTTAGCCATGCCTATGGCAAAGTCGCCAAACAATCTTTCATAAAACAAAGGAGGATCAAAATGGAATTAGCTAATATCAACACAAAATATGTTTACGGAGTTGACCTCCATAGTAGTAATATCTACATCTGTATAATGGATAAGGAAGGCAACATCCACTACATCGCAATATGCGGAATGATTTTAAACTATTCAACAATTTAATATGTCAGTATAAAGACAGCATATCCGTTGGTCTTGAGTCAATGTACAGTTAATACTAGCTGGCTGATGGGTGTATCAAACATGGCATACCCTTTTATCTTGGCCACACTCAATTATATGTACCTGCCGTAGTTTTAACGAAGGCTGGGTTGGTACAACTCTTCTTATCTTGTTGCTGAACTCAAAAAAGAAATAAAAGACAACTACAAATCGCAATTATGAAAGTAAGTACCAAAGTTACCAGATTTAAAACACTTATAAATCTTGGCGGGGGTCTATTTTCTTCTTGCCTGTCCGCCGAAGCATCTCTTTTGCGAAGGGGGGACTCTTAACCTTTAATATGGGTTATACTACGTTGCTATGTAAGAATATTTCTAATATCTTTTAAAGTAGTATCTTTAAACCATTTTGGATATGTTTTGCAACCTGTTTTAAGAATAAAATAGTCCGGGATTTTTTCTTTTTCATGCAAGAATATGCATTGATTGTTTTTATTATCTTCTAACCAATCGTTAATTCTAAAGTTTATTAAATTATCAGAACCTCCATATCCGGAAATTATTAAGGTCTTATAATCTTTTAAACATTCCAAAAATTTATAGTGTAATTCAAAATAATCTTGATAATAGTAACGAAAAGTTTTGTTCCCACCCGTAAGGAATATTGGAATGTCTTCTTCTTTGTGCCAAGTATTTCCTTTTGAGTCTTTTAATTCATCATTTAACCACTTATTACCCTCTGCTTTTATACCTAATTTTGTTGGATAGCGAAGTCCATCTGGATTAATTTTACTCCAATAAAACCAGTTTATTGAACCGTGTAATTTATATAAGAAGAATTTTTTGTCATTTCGTTTATATTCTAATGGCTCAAAGTATCTCAGTTCACCATTTTGCTTAAATTCATCACCTAAGTATTTTTCTATCAATAGATCATGATTTAAAGTAAATATATGAACCTTTCCAATATCAGAATTCACCTTTAGTTCATTAAGAAGATTTAATCCATTTATTGTTTTATTTTGTAATGATGATCTCACAACATCAGAAATATACATTTTGGAGTCTTTAATTAATTGTTTGTATTTATCGTATTCAAAACTATGTTTTTGTTGAAACAACTTTTTAAAATATGCAATGCCATAATTTTTAAAATAAGACTCATCAGCAGAAATCAATTCTTCTAATACATAATATAAATCTTCATAGTTCATTCTATAATCACGTGCTGAAGTATATTTCTTTACATAATTTTCAAAGTCAGTTCTAAGCAAACTCAGGAATGATTTTATTTCTTTGACGTTTGAACAATCTAATTTTGTTTCTATGAATCTTTCATAATTCATTTTTTGGAAATTTTTATCAAATAAAAATCTGGTTAGACAAGAAGTAGATGGAAGTCCAGAATCGTAGGATATTCCAGAGCCTAATAAAAATAATAAATTCATTATAGCCTTAATCTTTTTAAGTAGAATAACTATTAATTGACCGGACGAAAACAACCTAAGTTTAGAATGTTAGAACGAACATTCTGTATTGATAAAATTCTTTCAAATCCAAGAATTTTCTTCATAAGTTGTTGTATATATTAAATTTATAAAAAACATAATGAATGTGTTTGGTTTCTTCAGCCGTCACTGACCGCTCAGTGACGGAAACACCTAAGCTATTTCTATCCCAACGTACTCTGTATCTACAAATAAAATTGAATGATCTTGATTTATATAATTACGGGCACTCGAATATTTATAATCTTCTTCTTTCGCTACTAGTCCTGCTTTTACCGGGTTTTTATGAATATACTTTAGTTTACTCCAAAACATTTTGTTGTTTCTTACAACTTCATCGTCAAAACGGTGCATCCATAGTTTCTTTTTATGAGTAGGGAATCCTTTAGCATTCTCAACGAAAAGATTAAGCAAATCTTCTTTTCCTTTTCTCTCAATCATATCAAAGATTTCCCAAGCACAGCATTTTTTAATATCACGCATTATATCCGAAATAGTACCCTTGTTATTATTTGTAAGAACTATCCAGTGGGAATGAGTTGGCATTAATACATAAGCAAGTACTGTAAATTCGTATTTCTTTTGATAGTGTTTTATTTTATTTATTAAATTAGAGCAACATTCTTCATCCTCAAAGACCTTAGCAAAGTTTACAATTGTTGTAGTAACAAAATAAAAACTTTCTTCAGTTAACGTAGTTTATGCATTATCACAACATTATTTTCAGTAACTAATTCATTTATAAGAAGTTACAAACCTTCTCCTTTTAACCATTTTCTAATGCAAAGCAATAGAATAACTGATTGTTATAAAATAGATTTACGGTTTCTGCATTATCTTAATGCATAATTCGGGGTTAAGTTATTTCGTCCTCTTCTACCCATGTTTTTGTTTATCTGTTTTGTACCTTTGCATCAGCCATCGAGTGCTTGTCCCCCGTAGTTTCAAATGGAGGTGGGGTCGATGGCAGTCTTGGACTAGTATCCATTGTGATATTTGCACTTATGTTTTTGATGATAGCCGGCTGGGTAAAGTTTGTTATTGAAAAGAATAAAAAAGTTAAAAAGCTGCAAGTAAACAAAAGCCGGTTAGCAAAACTAATGACCCTAAGCGGTAAAGAACTATTGTACTTTTCTTTTCTCTTGGAAGGGGATGACAACAATACCATAATGAAAAAGATGGAAATTAAGGATACTACCCTTAAGACACATAGGCGAAATACATTTAGGAAACTTGGAATTAATACCGTAAATAAATTGAACAAATTTGCAGACGAGTATTTTTATTTATTGAACCACAATACCCTGGAAGATATTTAATTTTTCAAGTTTCTTTATCAACTCAAGTATTTTCTCGTTATAGTCTTCCACAATTAAATATCTTCCAGGGTATTGTGGTTAAGTAAATAAAAATACTCGTCTGCAAATTTGTTCAATTTATTTACGGTATTAATTACAAGTTTCCTAAATGTATTTCGCCTATGTGTCTTAAGGGTA
>CAJHYN010000280.1_pt1 | contig 13764 bp, 7 predicted proteins | sample 9198641 | NCBI WGS metagenome assembly CAJHYN01 (sample SAMEA7708370, study PRJEB35096) | sediment metagenome | biome: marine neritic benthic zone biome [ENVO:01000025]; feature: sediment [ENVO:00002007]; material: shallow marine sediment [ENVO:03000034] sea grass bed [ENVO_01000059] ... | reverse complement strand
CTTCCGATCTAAGAGAATTTATCCGAAGATCAATTAAAAGGTATCATATATCTAGTTTTGAATTATGTTGAAAGAGTTCTTGTAGGTTATTAAAAATAATTATGAAGAAAATTGCTTCAACCAACCGTCATGCAAAACGATAGTAAAGAAGCGACTGAATTGATTTGCTGAAGGGAGGGAGAAGGGAAAGTAAGCTTTAGTTAAGTAGAAGATAAAGAATGATTAAGCAACTTAGATTAGAAAATTATAGAGGTTTTGTTCAGCATATTATTCCGTTTAAAGAATTAAATGTAATTGTTGGCGCTAATAATGCAGGAAAATCAACGATAGTTGAATCACTTCGCATTTTATCATTAGTTGTAAATCGTTATCAAAATTTGACTTATAGAAAAGTCCCAGACTGGCTAATGATTGGTGGAAGAAATTATGGTGTTTCACCTTCGTTAAAATACGCTGAAATTAACTTTGATTCTATATGTAATCAGTATAATAATGAACAACCTGCTGTTATCTCTGCAGACTTTGATGGAGGTGATAATGTTACTGTCTATTTAAATAGAGAAGGTAACATACATGCTGTAATAGAGACTTCAAATGGGAGAATAATTTCTACGCGAAGTGAGGCTTATAAAATTGATTTGCCATCAATTAATATTTTGCCCCAAGTTGGTCCTGTCCAAAGAGATGAACATATTCTTGATTCTGATTATGTAAAAAGCGCAATCGGATCATCTCTTTCTCCATCTCATTTTAGAAATCAATTAAATATTTTTGATAACCTGTTTTCAAGTTATCAAGAAATGGTTGAGCAAACCTGGAATGGTGTTATGGTAAAACAACTCATTAAATCTAGTAACTTGTCTAAAACTCCATTATCACTTCAGATAAGGAATGAAAATTTTGTTGCTGAAGTTTCGGCAATGGGACATGGATTACAGATGTGGCTGCAAGTAATTTGGTTTCTGACACTATTTAATGATTCTGATGTAATAATCCTTGATGAGCCGGATGTTTATATGCATGCAGATCTTCAAAAAAGATTGATTCGTTTTATTAAAAACAAATTTCCGCAAGTTATAATCACAACACACTCCATTGAGATAATGGCTGAGGTTGAGCCTGAAGAAATTCTAGTAATTGATAAAAATTCAAGAATATCATCGTTTGCAATAAACATCCCTGCTGTTCAACGTGTTGTTGAAAGCACAGGAAGTATTCATAATATTAATTTGGCGAGGTTATGGGAGGCTAAAAAATTTCTTATGGTTGAAGGGGAAGACTTAAAATACTTTAAAATTATTCAGAATAAATTATTTCCTAAATCTTTGTATCCCATTGATTCAATTCCAAACATGTCAATCAACGGTTGGAGTGGTTGGAATTATGCAGTTGGTTCATCAATGTTGCTTCAAAACTCATTTAAAGAAAAACTAATTGTTTATTGCATTTTGGACTCAGATTACCATTCAAAAATAGAAATTGAGGAGAGGTTAAATGATGCCAAAAAGAAAGGAATTGAATTACATATTTGGAGAAAAAAAGAAATAGAAAATTATTTCTTAGTACCTGAAGCTTTTCAAAGAATAATCGTTCAAAGAAGTATAGGCAAATTTTCGCCTTCTACAAAAGATGTTTTCCGACAATTACATAGGATTGCTCATTCGTTGAAAAATGATACAACTGATGATATCGCAGATGAAATTTTCCAAAAAAATAAATCTAAAGGTACTCAAGCAGCTAATAAGCTAGCACGAAAGATTGTTGAGAAAATCGAATCCAATGAAGGAAGTATAATCCCAATTGTATCTGGAAAAGAAGTAATATCTAAAATGTCTGCATGGTCTCAAAAAAAATATAAAGTATCCTTTAGTCCAATAACAATACTCAATAAAGTCCAAAAAAATGAAATTGATCACGAGCTTATTTCGATAATTAGTGCAATTGAATCAGGAAATACATTTAATAAGTAATAATCATTCCCACCGTCCGTATCCGCACGTTATTGTAATAAATTCGAACATCAATCCATTTTATTTTGTGCATTTTAATTCAAAATCGTACACTTTTTGCAAAATATTAAGGCACAGAAATTGACTTTGTATCCTAAATTAGATTTCGTTCTTTTTTTATAATTTCTAAAAGATGATTGATGAATGACGATTAACGATTTTTGATTTACGATCTTGAAAGTACTTCTAAAATCTTAAATCGTTAATCAATGTTCTTAAATCAAAAGTTTATTGTTTTGGAAAAGCATTTTATTTAAAGGGGGAAAAAGTGTTCAAGAATTTCATCAAAATTGCAATTCGCAACATTCTTAAATATAAATCGACTTCAATTATAAACATTTTCGGGCTTGCTGTTGGCATAGCCTCAAGCATCATTATTTTTCTTTATGCACAAAATGAATTGAACTTTGATGAAAATAATGAAAAGGCCGAAAGCACTTATCAAGTTTACAAAGAAAGGATAACACCAACGGGAACCCAAATAACCCGCGACACGTGGTTCCCGATGGCTAAAGCATTAAAAGCTGATTACCCTCAAATAGTTAATGCTGCCCACTTTTGGGGTGACGAGAGCTGGGTAGAAGTCGGAGATAAAAAATTCAATGAACAAATTACTTACGCAAACAATGAAATCTTCGATGTTTTCACAGTAGAATTTTTGGAAGGTAACCCGGAATCAATTTTTAACGATGTAAATTCTGCTGTAATTACTGAAGGTGCTGCTATAAAATTATTTGGCAGCAATGATGTGCTAGGTAAGACATTAAGAATAGCCTATGAAACGAGCTATACAATTAGAGGTGTTATAAAAGAACTTCCTCAAAATTCCTCCTTGCAAATTAATATTCTTGTATCTTCTGAAAGCCTTGAGAATATTGAAAGACTCAGAACCTTTTGGGGCAGCTCATGGCTTAATACATTTATTGTTTTAAATCAAAATGTATCTGAAATAGAATTGGAAAGTCTCTTCCCGGATTTTGTGGAAAAAACATGGGATGCAGAAATCCGTGAAAGCATGAAATTAAAGCTCACACCATTGCTTGCTTTATACGACGAAGAGACTAACGCCAATCAAACAGCTTATATATTATTGGTTATTGCAGCAAGTATTATTCTTATTGCTTCAATTAATTTTATGAATTTAACAACAGCCCGCTCAATTGAAAGAGCAAAGGAAATCGGATTAAGAAAAGTGCTTGGAGCCGTAAAGGTTCAGTTAATAAAACAGTTTCTGAGTGAAGCCGTTATCATGAGCATGATTGCTTTAATAGCAGGTGTAGTTTTTGCAGAATTACTTTTGCCTAAGTTCAATTCAATATTTGGATTAAGCTTACAGCTTGACTACCTGGAAAATATAAATACTGTTTTAATGCTGGCATTATTTGGTTTTGCTATTGGAGTAATATCCGGTTTGTATCCTGCATTATATCTATCGAAATTAAGACCAACTGAGTCACTAAAAGGCGAGAGCAAAACCGGATCAGGCAAGTTTAGATTAAATCATGGGTTGATTGTTGCTCAGTTTACTATTTCAATAGTTTTAATAGTAGGTACATTGATAATGCTGCAGCAAATTGATTTTATGAAAAATGCAGATTTAAAGATCGACAAAGATCAATTACTAGTTGTCCCTGTTGAAAAATCTGATTTTGAAGACAGCGAAACAGCTTACTCAAAAATTGAAACATTTAAAAATACTTTGTTATCAAATTCGAATATCTATTCAGTTAGCAGTTCGTCACATGTACCGGGTGATTGGGATAACTGGTTTACATTTGTTTATCCTGACGATAGGGAAGATACCGAAAGATTACGAATGAGAATGACAATAGTTGACGACCAGTATTTTTCTACTTATGGGATCGATATAAAAATGGGAAGAACATTTTCTAAAAAATTTGAGACCGATACCGAAGGTATAGTTCTTAACAAAGCTGCATTAAAAGAAATCGGCTGGACTGATATTGAGAGCAAATATTTTAGAAGAGGTGAAAATAAGCTGCAGCTACTGGGTGTTGTGGAAGATTATCATTTCGAATCCCTTGCTAACAAGGTTGAGCCTGTATTCCATTATTACCGTCCGCCTGATAATAGAAGGCATGGTTACCTTACAATTAAATTAAATACAGCAAACTTAAGTTCAACAATAGATTTCATAAAAAATAAACTTTACGAATTAGATCCTAACAGAGAATTTGATTTTAGGTTTGTTGATGAAAATTATGATAAACTATATGCAAGCCAGGACAGGGTTGCAAATATTGTTGCTTATTTTGCTTTTGTTGGAATTGTTATTGCGTGTTTAGGTTTGTTCGCACTCACTTCGTTTACAATCGTCAGAAGAAGAAAAGAGATTGGGGTGCGCAGAGTTTTGGGTGCAAGTTCAAACGATATAATAGTTACTGTATCAAAAGAGTTTATAAGGCTTGTAGTTTTTTCAATCATTGCATCGATTCCGGTTACATATTATTTGATAAACAAATGGATGGATGAGTTCGCTTATAAAACGAGTATTAATCCTTTTCATTTCTTTGTTGGCAGTTTGTTTGTAATTGCAGTTGCTTTCATAACCATTTATTTGAAAACAATGAAAGCTGCACATGAAAACCCGATAAACTCGATCAAATACGAGTAAAGGCATGATAAAAAATTATTTCAAGATTGCTTTTAGAAATTTATGGAATGGCAAGTTGTTTTCTGCAACAAATATAATTGGGCTTGCTCTCGGTATTGCCTGCACAGTATTAATATTACTCTTTATTCAAGATGAACTTTCATATGATCAATTTTACAAAAAGATAGATAATATTTACCGCGTAAACACAAATATGGAAGTAGGCGGCAATACTTATAAAATGTCTGCTACTTCATTCCCAATGGTACAGGCTATTAAAGAAAGTTTTCCTGAAGTTAAAGATGCGGCTCGAATTGTGAATATGCACAATCCTCTTATTAAAAAAGAGGATATCGCATTTTATGAAGATGAGTTTTTATGGGCTGATGAAAATATTTTTAATATACTCTCGTATGGATTTGAAAGCGGCAATCCTGAAACAGCTTTATTACAACCCTTCTCAGTAGTAATTACAAAACAAACTGCAGAAAAATATTTCGGCAATGAAAATCCGGTCGGCAAAGTTTTGCAATTTGAAAATGAATACGATTTAAATGTAACGGGTGTACTGAAAAGCATCCCTAAGAATTCTACACTTAAATTTGATTTTATAGCATCCTTTGCTTCGTTAAATACATTGCTCGATGAAGGTTTGCTTCAGAGCTGGCATTCATTTTATCCTATATTCACTTTTATAACGCTTAATGAAGAAGCTAACCCAAACCTGATGGAAGCAAAATTCCCTGAATTCATTTCAACACACATGGGAGATGAAATATTAAAAACACTTGGCCGAAAGTATGAACTTTCGCTTGTGCCTGTAAAAGATATCTATCTTTATTCAGATAGAAATTCTGAGATGGGGCAGACAAGCGACATAAATTATATAATTATTTTTTCAATTGTTGCTGTGTTTATTCTTTTGTTGGCATGCATCAATTTTATGAATTTAAAGATTGCAGCATCAGCAAAGAGAATAAAAGAGATTGGGTTAAGAAAAGTTTTCGGTGCATTTAGAATACAGCTAATTTACCAATTTTTGGGAGAAGCTATTCTCACAAGTTTATTGGCATTGCCTCTTGCTTATATTTTAATCGAAGCTGCGTTGCCTTTGTTTAATTCTATTGCAGGTAAGTCAATGGTGCTGAACTTAACGGATAATTTTGAATTCTTTATCGCTTCGATCGCAATTGTTTTAACAGTTGGTTTGGTATCAGGCAGTTATCCTTCTTTTTTATTGTCAAGGTATAACACGAGCAGGGCAGTTAAAGGTGAGGTTAAAATTGGGAACTCCAAAAATTTATTGAGACAAGTTTTAATAGTGTTTCAGTTTTCTGTTGCAATTGTTTTAATAATTGGAACGGCGGTAATTTATAACCAATTGCAATTTATGCAGAACAAAGATCTTGGCATCAACGATGAGCAAGTTGTAGTGCTCGAAGCAACGGATAATTCGATTGACGCAAAGTTTGAAGTCTTTAGAAATAAACTTTTGCAAAAAGCAGGAATCATAAATGCTGCTTCTTCAACTTATATCCCATCCAAAGGAATTATAAGCACTCCTTACAGGCTTGAAGGAGCGAATGATGAGCAGAAGTGGGAAACAACAACATTCCCCGTTGATTACGAAATAAATAACACTCTCGGGATTGAACTACTTGCCGGAAGAGATTTTTCGATGGAGTTTGCTGAAGACACTATTAATTCATTTATCATTAATGAGCAAGCTGTTAAAGACTTTGGCTTTGTAACGCCGGAAAATGCAGTCGGCAAAAACCTTATTTGGCTTGGGCTCGGAGTTGATTACGTTGGCAAAGTTATCGGTGTTGTAAAAGATTTCCATTATTATTCTCTTGAGCAGGAAATCAATCCGCTTGTGATGATTCCCAAAAATCTATGGCCCGGCGGGCTGAATTATATTTCAGTAAAATTGACTACTAAAAATGTATCTGAAAATTTAGAAACTATAGAAGAAACATGGGCAGAAGTATTTCCCGGAATACCTTTCAGATATTCATTTCTTGATGAAGATTTTAAAAACCTTTACCAATCGCAATTAAAACTTGGCAAAATATTCTCTTCGTTTTCGGTTATATCAATTGTTATCGCATTGATGGGAATCTTCGGACTAGTATCATTTATGGCTGAAAGCAGAACAAAGGAAATTGGAATTAGAAAAGTACTTGGAGCTAGTGTTGCCGGAATAATAAATTTGATCTCCAAAGAATTTATGAAGTTAATTGTTTTATCAAATTTAATTGCATGGCCAATTGCATATTATTCAATGAATAAATGGCTTCAAGAATTTGCTTATAGGATTGAAATAAATCCGATGATATTTTTAGCCGGAGGTGTATTAACATTTTTATTATCGCTTTTGGTTGTTGGAATGCAGTCGTTAAAATCTGCAACAGCTAACCCGATTAAAGCGCTTAAATATGAATAAGAATTAGAGAGTGAATTTTTTTTGAAATGGGGGTTTAATGTTTTTTAATTATTTGAAGATTGCATACAGGAATCTTTCAAAATATAAGGCTTACAGCTTTATCAATATTTCCGGTTTAGCTGTTGGAATGGTATGCTGCATATTAATGCTGCTTTATATTCAGCATGAATTAAGCTACGACCGGTTTCATGAAAACAGTGATAAGATTTATAGAATTATTGAAAAGTATGAACTGGGAGATGCTGTTGAGATACTGCCTATCACTCCTTTTCCTGTGGCTACAACTTTGCCTGTTGATTACCCGCAGTATGTTAAATCAGCAACAAGAATGTTCAACTTTTTTGCTCCTTCGTTAAGTTTAAAATACGGTGAAAACAGCTTCAATGAAAAACACCTCTTTTTTGCCGACTCTACTTTTTTTAGAATCTTTTCGTTTGATTTAGTTATTGGCAATCCTGATGAAGTTTTAAGAAATCCAAATTCTATCGTTATAAACGAAACGACTGCTGGAAAATATTTTGGCAACGATAACCCTATTGGCAAAGTAATGCAGTATGAAGGACAAATTGATTTGATGGTTACAGGTGTTGTAAAAGATGTTCCCTCAAATTCTCACATAAAATTTGACGGCTTGATTTCGCTGAATACTCTCGAGCAAGTTTATCCTGATGGTGTCCCTACTTCCTGGTATTGGAATCCATGCATAACTTATGTATTGCTGGATGAAAACACATCCGCAAAAGTGTTGGAAGCTGAGCTTCCTGAATTTGTAGACAAATATTTTCCCGAATCCTTTAAAGAGGGTGCAGAACTAACCTTACAGCCGTTGCTTAATGTTCATCTTTATTCGGATTTTACTTTTGATCCGTTTGTTACAAGTGACATCGATTTGATTTATATACTTTCTTTAGTTGCTTTTCTAGTGCTGGTGATTGCCTCGTTCAATTTTGTTAATCTTTCCACTGCTAGGGCAGCTAAGCGTGCAAGAGAAGTTGGAATGAGAAAAGTTCTTGGTGCCTTAAAAAGACAGCTTATTTATCAATTTATAGGTGAATCTATCCTTGTCAGTGTGTTGGCGGTAATGTTGTCACTCGTTGCAGTTGATTTCATTATTCCTTATTTCAACAGTTTTGCTCAAGTAAAACTATCTATGGATTTAATTAACAATGGTGTTCTCCTTTTGGGAATAGGAATACTTGTAATTTCTGTTGGCTTTATTGCAGGAGTTTACCCGGCGTTTTTCCTTTCGTCATTTAAACCCGTAAAAGTACTCAAAGGAAATATTTTAAATAAAAGAAGTAAAATAGACTTAAGGCAGTTATTGGTTATAGGTCAGTTTACTGTTGCGACAATAATGATTGTAAGTACTGTGATAGCATTTGAACAATTAAGATTTATGAGAGATAGGGATTTGGGATTTAACCAGGACGAGATTTTGCTGCTTCCTATTTATAGAACCGAGATGGTGCAAAAATATGAAGGTTTCAAAGACAGAATGCTACAAAACGCAAACGTTAAAAGTGTAACTGTTATTGAAAATATTATTGGAACGGGAACAAACTCAGGCACTTTCTGGGTGGAAGGTTTTCCTAAAGCTGATTCTTATTCGAGAATATCTGTAAGAACTGATTTTATAGAAACATTTGACCTTGAGCTTTTAGCCGGACGAAAGTACACGAAAGAGTTTATCTCTGATGGGAAATCAGGTTTGTTGATAAACGAATCAATGTTGAAAGTAATGGAAATTGACAATCCTGAAGAAGCAATAGGCATAAGGGTAATGTATGGACCCAATTCAGATGGGGGAAGAAGAATTACAGGTGTTGTGAAAGATTTTAATTTTGCTTCGCTTCATGAAGAGGTTCGTCCTTTCTTTATAGTTCCGATAGAAGAAAATAATTTCTTTAATCGTTTCGTAGCAATTAAGATTAATATGAATGATGTTAAAAACACACTTGCATTCATTGAAGAAAATTGGAACAGTACTGTTAACGGCAAACCGTTTGAGTTTTCTTTTATGAACGAGGAGTTGAATAAGCAATATAAATCCGAAGAACAATTCGGCAGCGTAGTAGGAGTATTCTCAACGTTGGCAATAGTAGTAGCTTGCCTTGGTTTGCTGGGTTTAGTTTCATTTTCTTCAGAGCAAAGAACTAAAGAGATTGGCATAAGAAAAGTTTTGGGTGCAAGCGTCAATTCAATTGTAAACTTAGTTTCATTCGAATTTATCAAATTAGTTTTGATCTCTAATTTAATTGCCTGGCCGGTAGCATATTATTTAATGACCAAGTGGCTTCAGGATTTTGCTTACAGGACAGACATTGGTATTTCCATATTCGTTTTATCTCTTGGTGTAACATTAACTATTACTTTAGGAACTGTTGCTTACCATGCTATAAAATCAGCCATGTCAAATCCTATTAACTCTATTAAATACGAGTAATGGCGTGATAAAAAATTATCTAAAAATTGCTCTGAGAAATATCTGGAATAATAAAATTTATTCCTTTATCAATGTAATGGGACTTGCTGCCGGTATAGCATGTACAATCTTAATAATATTCTTTATCCTTGATGAACTTTCTTACGATCGATATCATAAACATGTTGATAATATTTACCGGGTTAATACAGATATGACAGTTAGCGATGAGACGTTTAAATTTGCTGTTACATCTTACCCAATGGCTCCTGCATTCAAGGAAAGTTTTTCTGAAATAGATGAGATTGCTAGAATAGTAAATGTTTTCAAACCTATAATAGCTTATGGTAATAATAGATTTTATGAAGAAAATTTCATGTGGGCTGATCCGGAAATATTCAAAATTTTTTCATACGAACTTATCAAAGGTGATCCTGACAAAGCATTGGTAGAACCTAACTCGGTTGTTTTAACTGAAGCTATGGCCTTAAAATATTTCGGGAACGAGAACCCTCTTGGTAAGGTTTTGATTTATGAAAATGAAACCGACTTCGTTGTAACAGGAGTGATAAAAAACATACCTAAAAACTCCACTTTTAAGTTTGATTTCTTAGCTTCATTTAGTTCTCTTGAAACCATACTTGGACAAGATTTATTGCAAAGATGGCATTCTTTTTACGCTATTTACACTTTTGTTAAGCTCAAACCTAATGTAGATCCGTTGCTACTTGAGGCAAAATTTCCGGAATTTATTGCAACACATATGGGCGGTGAAACTCTTAAGTCGCTTGGAAGAAGCTATAAGATTTCATTAATGCCGTTAAAGGATATTTACTTACACTCGGATCGAAAAGCAGAGTTGGGTCAAACTGCTGATATAACCTACGTTTACGTGTTTTCAATTATTGCTGTCTTTATACTTTCACTTGCCTGTATAAACTTTATGAACCTGTCTCTTGCTCGTTCTTCAAGAAGAGTTAAAGAAATAGGCTTAAGAAAAGTATTTGGTGCATTCAAGCAGCAATTAATAAAACAGTTTATCGGAGAATCGTTAGCGATAAGTTTTATAGCGCTTCCCGCGGCCTTTCTACTTGTTGAAGCTTTTCTGCCTATGTTTAATTCAATTGCTGATAAGGAATTGGATTTCAATTTTATTGATGACTTTAACCTTCTTTTGATACCGTTTCTAATTGTAATAATAGTAGGGTTAGTTTCAGGGAGTTATCCTGCGCTCTTCTTTTCAAGATTCAACACGAGCAGAGCAGTAAGAGGGGATTTAAAAATCGGCAATTCAAGAAACTTTTTAAGGCAAGGATTAATAGTCTTTCAGTTTACTGTTTCGCTTATACTTCTTATTGGTACTGCAACGGTTTTTAAACAGCTTAACTTTATGCAGAATAAAAAGCTTGGAGTTGATAAAGAACAAATAATAGTCATGAAATCAACTCATGAAAGTATTGATGAAAAGTACAAAGTTTTTAGGAATCGAATTTTGGGAAATTCTCTAATAGAAAATGTAGCTTCATCGACTTTTATGATTGGGGACCGTTTAATAGATATTCAATATAGATTGGAAGGAGATAACTATCAGCAGAAATGGTTAATTACTACTTTACCGGCAGACCATGATTTTATTCCAACAATAGGTCTTGAACTAATTGCAGGTAGAAATTTCTCCAAAGAATTTTCAACGGATTCAGAATCTGCATTTATTATAAATGAAAAAGCGGTTAAAACATTCGGTTTTGCTTCTCCTAAAGATGCTATAGGGAAAAATTTAATCCGGCTTAGTGGTGATGAGGATAAAACGGGTACTGTAATTGGAGTCGTAAAAGATTTTCATTACAGATCCTTAGCGGAAAATATTAATGCAATGATAATTATGCCGTCCGGATTATGGTCCGGTGGTTTGAATTATATTGCCGTAAAAAGTTCATCACGAAATATACCTAGCACTGTTGATTTTCTAGAAAGTAGCTGGAATGATGTTTTTCCAAACGTTCCTTTTAGGTACTCATTTTTGGATGATAACTTCTATAACCTATACCGTTCCGAAATGAAGCTTAGCAGGATATTCAGCATTTTTGCTGCCTTGGCGATCTTTATTGCTTGTTTGGGTTTGCTTGGTTTGGTAACATACTTGGCAGAGACAAAAACAAAAGAAATTGGTATTAGGAAAGTATTGGGCTCAACTATTACAAACATTGTGCATCTAATATCAAGAGAGTTTATAAAACTAATTTTGATTGCAAATCTTATTGCCTGGCCTGTTGCTTATTTGATAATGCACAACTGGTTAATGGATTTTGCGTATAAAACTGAATTGACCTTATTCCTTTTTGTTATTCCTGGTCTGACTACTACTGTAATTGCTTTGCTGACTGTTGGCTTTAAGGCGGTCAAAGCAGCAATGGCTAATCCTGTTAAGGCACTAAAATATGAATAACATATTTCTGAAATCGAGTATTAGCAGGATCTACACTATTAAATAAGTATAGGGAATAAATGCTTAAAGGATTTATCCAAACAGAAGATGATATCAAATTTTTTATTCTCCGCTTTACCGTAGGCTTTATTGTATTGGCTCATGGCTTTCAAAAGTTGTTTGGCTGGTTTGGCGGACACGGACTATCATCAACTATTGAAGCCTTTGCTCAATGGTTTGGATTCCCTGCATTCATAACCTTTCTTGTTGTTATGTCAGATTCATTCGGAGCATTTTTTTTAATACTGGGATTTCTGACAAGATTTATGGCTGCATCAATCAGCATGGTAATGGTCGGCGCGATAATCTTTGTTCACGGAAGGTGGGGTTTTTATATGAACTGGTATTCCGAGCAAAGAGGAGAGGGATTTGAATTTCATCTTTTAATTTTAGCAATCTGTGTAGTACTTATAATTGCTGGCGGAGGTAAATGGTCGGCAGATAAATTAATATACAACAAATTAATTGGGGGAAAGTAAAATGAACGAAGTATGCATACCTATTCCGCATTTTGGCGAAAATCAAATCGCAGAAGTTGAAGTAACAGTAAACGGCAAGAAGAAAAAGTACAATTTCCGGGTAGAGTCATTCCCGTGGAAAGTAGCTGTTCCGGTAGGCGAATTGGAAGCAGAAGTAAACGAAACTCAGCTTAAAATTGAAAACTTAAGAAGCATACTCGAAGAGTATAATCACGGTTGGGAGATAGTTCAGATTTTTACTCCACGTGAACATGCTGAATATATTCAAGTTCTGTTTAGACAAAGAAGTCAATCTATAAACGGGTAAGCTATGTTTTCAAATTACTTTAAAATAGCGGTCAGAAATATCTTAAAACATAAAACCTTTTCTTATTGCTGCTGTGGCAATCTTGATAATAACAATTGTTACGGTAATAAATCAATCGCTGAAAGCAGCTTTAACAAATCATGTAAAGACATTAAAGTACGAATGAAGTTTCCCTTACTTTCCCGTTAGCCTAACAAAACCCATTTCCCCGGTTCTCAATTTGCCGGGGGAATTATTTTATACGAATTATACTGGGGAGATATCAAAAATTAGCTCCTCTTGAAATCTCATGATCTAAGAATATTGACTAACGAATGTCGGATGATAATTTTGATAATAAAGAAAATTCTAAAATCAAAAAATATTCGATTGATATTCAAAATTCTTTTTATTAATTCAAGTATTTGTTTAATTGTCACTATATAGTATCTTAATTAAGGAGCACTACGTACCTAAAGATAAAAACATATTAAGCGAAGTAAATAACATTATAAAAAATGATATGAAACATCTTGTGAGGTGGGAAAATCACTATTAACAAAATAATGAACTGAAAAAATTCTTTTTAATTTAAGATTATATTGTTAAATTTAACTTAGTGCTATGTAAGAAATTATTCTTTATAATGAAATGCTGAAAAATTACCTTCAAATCGCTTTAAGAAGACTAATTAAATATAGAGCCTTCTCAGTAATAAATATTTTGGGTTTGTCACTAGCCACTATCTGCATTTTACTTATTTTTCTTTTTGTACAGTATGAATTATCTTACGACCGCTACCATTCAAAGTCCGACAGAATATACAGGGTAGTGGAAGATATTAAACCAAACGAAAGATCTTCAAGTATGCCATTCCCCGTTGCCGAAGCTCTTCTGAACGAATATCCCGGGATGATTGAAAACGCTGTCCGTTTTTTTAATATGCAAAGAAATGCCCACTCAATAGAATACATAAATGAAGCCGGTTCAAAGATCCTGGTTAATGAATCACGTTTATTCTTT
>CAJHYN010000190.1_pt1 | contig 13818 bp, 13 predicted proteins | sample 9198641 | NCBI WGS metagenome assembly CAJHYN01 (sample SAMEA7708370, study PRJEB35096) | sediment metagenome | biome: marine neritic benthic zone biome [ENVO:01000025]; feature: sediment [ENVO:00002007]; material: shallow marine sediment [ENVO:03000034] sea grass bed [ENVO_01000059] ... | reverse complement strand
TTCCAGATCTTCGTTTGAAAGTATAATTCCAAATGCATAACGCTTTCGTAATTTACCGACGGCATCAATCTCATATTCACCGACTGGTTTTGGCTCAGGCAGGTACTTCCCGTATTTCCTGCTTAGAGTGAGGAAGCCGTTTTTCCAAAAATGCTGTATCAGCATATCAACTTTTTCTTGGGTTTGTACTTTTTTCATTTCTAATTTAGAACAGTTAAGATCGGGATTAACGGTGAAAATTTTTTACTGTTCATCACCTTTATATTTGTTATCATATTATATTCAAATTTTTTAACTTCGTTTGAATTACCAACTCTTCCGAAAATTACCTTCTTTCCGTTTTTGTCGATTGAAATGTAATAAGGTTCCAAAGTAACTTCGTTCAGACCGTATAAAAATTTAAGGCTTCGCCTACTTGATATTGCTCTATTAAAAATTTGGCTTTTCATTTTAACCTCTTTCTTAATTATAGCGGCGGTAAACACCGACCACTTTACCAATTATTGAAAATTCTTCATTTTTATTAAGAGTTATTGTCGGGTAATTATCATTTTCCGGGATTAATGAGATTGTGTCACCATCTCTTTCGTAACGTTTTACAGTTGCTTCGTCGCCAACCATTGCAACAATAATTTCGCCGTTGCGGGCATCTGATTGTTTACTTACTATAATTACATCCCCTTCGAGAATTCCTGCATTCATCATACTATCGCCGCGGACTTTCAACCCGAAAGATTCTGTATTTTTGTTCACCATTGTCTGGTCAACAACAAGCGACCCTTCAATATTTTCTTCAGCTAAAATAGGGAAGCCTGCGGCAACTCGTCCTACAATAGGGATTGTGAATACATTGTCGTTTGAAGTATCTTTTGTATACTCGGAAGAAATATCGTAAACAATTGAAAGCGCTCTGCTCTGGTTGTCACCGGAAGTTAAATAGCCTTTCTTTTCAAGTGCATCAATGTGGCGTTTTACACCAAAGGTGCTTGCCATGTTAAAGTGCTTGGCAATATCGCGATAGGATGGGGCATAACCGTTTAATTCAATGTAACCTTGAATAAAATCTAAAATTTCTTTCTGGCGGTCGGTTAATTCTTTTTTCATTAATAGTGCTCCTTTGTTCACTACAAATATAGTGTACGGCTGAGCACTTGTAAAGAAATAATTTAAAAATTTTTTTTTATTTTTATTTTCACAAAATGTATATTCATTGTAGAAACAATATGGTGATTGAAATGAAAATCAAAATACAAAAATGGGGTAACAGTTTAGCTGTACGGATTCCTAAATCTTTTGCTTCTGAAGTGCAATTAGCAGATAAAGACGACATAGAGTTATCAATCGAAAAATCAAACCTGGTAATTAAGCCGCTGAAAAAAGATAAATATAAATTTGATGAGCTTGTTTCAAAAATTAATGAATCAAATATTCATTACGAGGTTGATTTTGGGAAATCCGAAGGCAAAGAAATATTATGATTGCTACAAAATATATTCCTGAACGTGGTGATCTAGTTTGGCTTAATTTTAATCCTCAAAAAGGGCACGAGCAAAAAGGGAAAAGGCCGGCTGTAGTTTTATCCCCAAAACTTTATAATAGTAAAACCGGGTTAGCTTTGTTTTGTCCGATCACATCTGTTGAAAAAGGTTATCCTTTTGAAGTAACCATTCCAGAAAGTTCAAAAATAAAAGGTGTAATTTTAGCCGATCAAGTTAAAAGTCTTGATTGGGTTGCTAGAGAAGTAGAAAAAGTAGATTCGATTTCAGAAAAAGTGATTGATGAAGTTTTACAAAAATTCTCTGTGTTGCTGAGCTAAATATTCCGTCAATAAATGGTTATTGACGGGCAAAAAAATTGATAGAAATGCTATTGGGAAAAGGAGGATAAGAGCATGGAAGATAATAAGTTTTTAACTCAACCAATTTTAGATGCATTTATTGATATATATTTTGCAACATTAATTATTCGACATCCAAATGTGCACCCTTGTTTGGAGACAAGTACACCGGGAGTACAAATAGAATCATCATATATTAAAAATGGTGAGAAACAAGATCTATGTATTCAAACCTTAGAAATGATTAAATCATATAAAGAAGAAGGATTCGACAGTCCGCAAAATCTTAGAAACTCATTCAATCAAATAAATTCTATGTTTCTTATTTCTATGTGGGCGTTATTATGTGAAAAATCAAAATTTAACGATATAAGGAATAGACCAGATGTTCAATTTTTTAGACATGTTCGCAATGCAAGTGCACATAGTAATACATTTAATTACAGTCAATTAAATATAGAAGCAGTATGGAGAGATAAAAGATTATCAATGGATTTATCAGGTACGAAGTTGTTTCCCGATTATCTTAAAGATGCTGATCCTTTTCTACTAATTTTGGATATTAATAATAATTACTTTGAACGGATTGAATTTGGTAAATATTTTTGATTTTTGGAGTTTATTCCTACTTAGAAATTTAATAAATCAAGAGTTTCCATTTTAGAGATTTTCCCTCTTGCCGGTAAAATATAATTCATGTCAAAACCAAGTTTTGCACAAAGGGTGTAAAACTCATCATTTGGGCGAATTTGGTTCTGTAAATATTTAAATGCTGACTTCGACAATAGAAATTTGTATTTGCAAATAATTTGTAACTTTCAATTTAGCGAACTATTTTCCACACCGAATTATTAAAGAGTGAAAATCAAATGGAAATATTATCACCTGAAGAAGTTAGAATTATTGGTTCATTAATTGAAAAAGAACATGCCACACCGGAGTATTATCCTTTAACAGTAAACTCACTTACTAATGCATGCAACCAAAAGTCGAGCCGCAACCCGGTAGTAAGTTATGATGAAACTCTTGTCGAGGATACAGTTCAAAAATTAAGGGATAAAAGACTCATTGGAAAAGTAATAGGAGCAGATCAGCGTGTTCCGAAGTACAGGCAAGCATTTACAAGCCATTATAATTTAACGTTACAACAGACTGCAGTAATATGCATTCTGTTCTTAAGAGGTGCGCAGACAATCGGAGAGATAAAAGGCAGAAGCTACAGAATTTATGAATTCAAAGACTTAGCGGAAACAGAAAACACAATTGAAGAATTAATAAATATTGATGACGGGCCGTTTGTTATTAAACTGCCAAAAGATACGGGAAGGGAAAACCGTTATACCCATTTATTCTGTGGAGAACCGGAAGTTTCAGCAGAACCGATAAAAAAGATTAGCGCAGATGATAGGATAAAAGAACTCGAAGGAAAGGTCAGCTCTCTTGAAGAAAAGTATAATTCCTTGAAAGAAGATTTTGAGAAGTTTAAGAAAGAGTTTGAGTAGAGCATCAATCCATAATCTATTGAAGAATTCGTCAATGAATGGTCATTGATGTGCAAGAAATATTCATTTTGTTACTAACCACTTTTTGTTAGAAGGAGTTTTGTATTGAAACTAAAACATAATTTAAGTATTGCAGTGTTGTTCTTTGTATTAAACTCTTTTTTGTATTCACAACAATTTGTTCAATTAAATCAAGATGAGATTACAAAAGTTAAGCAATCATTAAAAGACGGCACTGCGTCAGTCGAGACTCAGAAAGCTTACAAGCGGTTATTATCATATGTTGACAGTTTGATGGATATGAAAAACCCAAGCGTTACTCATAAAACGTTGAAGCCCCCGACAAACGATATGCATGATTATTTAAGCATCAGCCGCTATTGGTGGCCTGATACGGATAATAAAGACGGGCTGCCGTGGATCCGCAAAGATGGAGAAACCAACCCAGACACCCAAACGGACAAGGTGGACCGAAACAGGTTGGGAAAAATGACTGAGGCAGTAAGGGCATTTGGGCTCGCGTATTATTTTACTGACAATGATGCCTATGCAAAAAAAGGAGTGAGCATTATTAAAACCTGGTTCCTGGAAGAGGAAACACTTATGAATCCGCATCTAAAATTCGCTCAAAGTATTCCCGGCAGACCGGGAGGACGGAAATCAGGCATTCTTGACGGAAGACTTATTCCTTTATCGGTTCTAGATGCGTTGGTGCTTTTTTCGAATTCAGATTATTGGACACCTACAGATAATGCAAACATGAATACTTGGCTTAACGAATATTTAGTTTGGTTAACCGAAAGTCCCTTGGGCTTGTCGGGAGCTTCCCAAAAGAACAATCATGGATCCTGGTACAAGTTTCATGTTGCTGCTGTAGCATGGTACCTGGGCAATAAATCACTTACGATAAAGATGATTGATTTAACTAAGCGGAGTTTAGATGATCAGTTTGACAGGTATGGTGCTCAAGTTCATGAGCTGAAGCGAACGAGGTCTTTCTTTTACAGTTGTTTTAACCTGGATGCGTTGACACGAATTGCCATTATTGGAGACAAAGCAGGTATTGATTTGTGGGAATATCAAACTCCCGAAGGAAAAAATTTGAAACTGGCTATAGATTACCTGATGTCTGTTGCAAAGGGTGAAGAATGGAATTACCCGAACAAAGGAATCGACTTATCATTACTGGCGCCATTGCTGGAGAGAATTTCGACTAAAACAGATTCCGAAGAATATTCCTTATTACTTAAAACCATATTAAAAGAAATATCGGAAACTGAACATCTCAAGGGTCATCAGCTTGAGGTTTATGAAAACTTTGCTTTACTAAAACCTGAGCTATTTGAGTAAGATCATTTTTCGTGTTTTAAAAAAGTCATTTCCTATTTGAATAGTATAAAAATACACTCCGCTTGAGAGTTTACTGCCGTCAAAACTTTCTTTATAACTTCCAGCGATTTGTCGTTCATTTACTAAAGTGGCAATCTTCCTACCTAATATATCGTAAACTATTAATCGTACAGACACGCCATTGCGTGTCTCTCCCTCATGAATTGAGTAACTAATTACTGTATTCGGATTAAAAGGATTCGGGTAGTTTTGACTTAGTTCAAATTGTTCGGGAATATCAGAATCAAAATCTGTTTCTACATCTGTTATCCCGCTATTTATCCACTCAACTGCTGCGTTTACTACTGCATCTTCACCTTTTGCGGCAGCGTCAGGAGTATGCCATACTTCTTCATCAACTTCAATTGCTGTGTGTGCTAAATATTTTCGTCCCTCCAGCAACCATGCTGAACCGGTAGCTTTTTGATAAAACCAGTCTGATCCAATGTTTGGAAAGTCTGAAAGAGTGAACGCACCGTTCGTAGCTTTCCCAAATAATCTTGCCTTAGGGTGAAACGACATACGCAATGTTTCCGAATCGCCTGCACTTACCGAATTTGGTCCCGTTAAAACTGCTATTGGTTTATCATAGGAAGTGTTTGGGTCCCCTTGTATAATAAAAAGTGAATGGGGGAGAGTAGGATGCGGAATCATACTTAAATGATCGTTCGGATCGTTCCTAATATCCCACGCACCAAAATGAGGTTCGATAGTATTAAACAGAAGTTTATACCCTTCAAGTGCCGGCCCCATCGAACCACCGGTATTGTATCTTACATCTATTATTAGCCCATCTGTTTCAACCTGATTTACAAAGTGATCAATTGCGTTTCTAAAATCATTGCTTATGTTTAGCGTTGAATTAAAGCTCCATGAAGAAGCATAAATATATCCGATATTTGTTCCGGTCATAATTCCAAAAGTAATTCTGTCGTTTCCAAAATAATTTGGAAGAGCGACACCCGGTACTTGTATTGCGTCATTCCCGAAAATAAAGGTTGAGCCTTGCCTTAACGGCAGTGTTTCTAAATGCACGGTATCTTTTGTGTCGTATTTTATAACATCCAATGTATCGAACAAATGCCAGTTTAATCCTGCTGCCTGCAGCATCATATAAGTTTGAGACTCGTCGGTGCTACCGGATATATTCCTGAATATAGGTAATTCGTATTCAAGTAGTTGTTTATACAATTTTTTCCATGGGATTCCGTCGTAACCTAAAACTATGTCGCCGGGTTTTAATCCCAATCTTTGATTTGATGCAACTTTGTAAACAAGCAGACTACTGTCCGGTAAAGGAGTAACTGAAGCACCAAAATGTGAATTGCCTGCCCATCCGCCCACTACTAATAAAGGACTGCCTAATAAAGGTGTTGAAAAATTAACCGGGTTATTAATTATATGTGAATGAAGGTCTTTTAACGCCAACCCGAAGTGGTTCATAATAGCGACAAATCTGCCTTTGCTAACACCCGCCTCGATTTCTGGGCGGTACAAATTCTTAATCGAATCTATATCCAATTCATGATTTATAAACCCGCCGAAATTTCTATCAATATCGTTCCAAACTATGTCAAATAATTGAAGCTTTTGCTGGGTTGATTCGCCTTGCCCCCATGTAGCATCAATAATTAAAGCCCAATCTTCTTTGGTATATTCGCTGCTTTTTTTATCCGGGATTTTGAATTTGAAAAAGTCGGTAGTTTTCAATTGTGCAAAACTAAAAGAAATAGAAAGAATGAGTATTACGAAAGATTTATATTTATTCACTGTTATTACTCCCGAATCGTATTATGTTCAGAACATAATAACAGTGTATAGAAATGATTTCAATAACCTATATATATGGTTTTAATTTAATAATACTTTGAAGCATGCTAATTAAATTTATTTGCACGATCAGGTTCCACTAGAGAAATCTTTCTAAATTGAAACTCTAACTCTTATTTTTTAGTTTACTGCATAAAAAAGGCAAAAGTGAAAAGTAAAAAGGCAAAAGATGATTTGAAGTTCACTTCAGACAAATCCAGTATAACCAGAAGAGAATTCTTAAAAAGCAGTATGCTACTTACTGCCGGGATAACTTTAGCAGCATGCAGTGATGCTTCAGTTAACCCAGTTGATGATTTCGCTGATCTTCAATCACCAAAAAATATTGTCATTGTTGGTGCCGGAATGGCTGGACTTGTAGCTGGTTATGAACTTACAAAAGCAGGCTTTGGTGTAACAGTTCTCGAAGCCAACAATCGGGTTGGCGGACGAGTATTTACTATTCGTGAACCTTTTTCAGATGGACTTTTTGCAGAAGCCGGGGCTGCCAGAATCCCTCCTGATCATAACCATACTCTGCATTATGTTGAGTTGTTTGGTTTAACACTTGACTCATTCTATCCAAGATCAGGTAATTATTTGGATTATTTTGGTGGGAACCGAACTCAAGTTTCCTCTAATAATTTTTTGAATGACAAACCTTGGCCTGGGTCAGTAAATCATAGCGAATATGTAAAGATTCGCGGAGGAACAGATAAATTATCTCAAGCTTTTGCTGAATATTTATCTGACAAAATTCATCTCAATTCGCCGGTAGAGTATATTAAGCAAAATTCGGATGAAGTAGTAGTGCGGACTTTAAATGGTAATGAATTTAATGCCGACAGAGCTTTAGTTACCGTGCCGTTAACTGTATTAAATAAAATCGAGTTCAACCCCTCACTTTCGCCTGAAAAAATTGAGGCCTCAAATGGTGGTTTCAGTTATGCTGCATCAACCAGAGTATTTGTTCAGTTTAAGGAAAGATTTTGGGAAGCTGAAAGACTGAATGGCTGGGCAAGAACTGATTGGCCCGAAGAAATTTGGCAACAGACATTTGATCAGCCCGGTAATAAAGGAGTGCTTTTGTCATACCTGCGAAGGAGTAGGGCAGAACAACTCGATATTCTGAGCGAGAGCGAAAGGAAAGACCATGTGCTTAGTAGATGGAATAGCATATTCCCCGGTGCTCAAAACAATGTTGAACAAGGCTTTTCGTATTCATGGGTTGAAAATGAATGGTCCGGAGGTGCATGGGCTTCTCCAAGTGAAGAGCAATTGGAGAGAGTAGGCGAACACATTGGAACCCCTGAAGGGAGAATTCATTTTGCCGGTGAACATATTTCCGGTCATTATGGCTGGATGCAGGGAGCGCTTGCTTCGGGACTACGTGTGACACAAGAAATTACTAAAGCAGAAGTAGCTGTTTAATCTAGCCTAAATATTTTATTTAATAAGTAACATTTTCCTTGAAATAATATTTGTACTATATTCTATTGTATAAAAATAAACTCCGCTTACAAAATCTTCGGCATTAAAAGTAATCGAATATGTTCCGGGTGGTTTAATTTCGTCTACCAGCAGGGATATCTCTCTGCCCAATAAATCGAAAACTCTTAATCTGACTCTTTCTTCATTGGGTATTGAATATTCGATTACCGTACTTGGATTAAACGGGTTAGGATAGTTTTGGCTCAAGCTAAATTCATTTGGTAAATCTGTTTCATCATCTATGCTTGTTACCGTACTGTTGCTGTATTTAGCTATTAGAATATCACTCATATCTGAATTATTTAAAGTAGTCTCTGATGTTTCACCGGGATCTAAAATTATTCTACCTCGAAATGAGCTTGACAGAAAAATATTATTTGAAGTATCAAGATCAATTAAAGGTTGAATTTCAGAAGCCCCATCTGAGTATGTTGACCAAACTAATGAGCCGTCATTGCCATCAAACTCTGTTATGAAGATGTTGCTATTGCCGCTGTTACTTGTTAAAAGTGTATCGCCTGGGTCTAGTTTAAATGTGTTTTCAAAAGCACCGCTTGCATAAATATTACCTGAAGGTTTAAGAGCAATATCATTTCCAAAATCCTTATCACTGCCTCCTGCACTTTTTGTCCATAGTAACTCACCATTGCCGTTATACTTTGCTATAAAAAAATCCTCATCGCCAAAGCTCTGCAATTCAGTTTCATTGTTTCCAAAAGTCGACGTTCCTTCAAAACTGCCTGTTAAGAAAAAATTTCCGGCAGAATCTATGATCATGCTATTAGCTCTGTCATTATTAGCACCGCCTGCTTGTTTGACCCATATTAATTCTCCGTCAGTATTATATTTTGCAATAAATATATCTTGCATCCCGTTACTCGTTAAAGTCGTTTCATTTGCTTCACCTTCTCCAAAAATAACACTTTCTTGAATATTACCTGTTATATATATATCACCTGAAGGATCTGATTTTATTGAAGAGCTATAATTAAAAAATTCGCTTTTAACTTGTTTTGCCCATAATGCATTACCATTCTGATCTAATTTTGCTATAATAATATTGAAAAATTGCTCGTTAGAGTTTAGAACAATTTCGTTATCACTACCTTGGTTGAAAATAATTGAAGAGTTATAAAAGCCTGTTATATAAATATTATTTTCACTATCCGAAAAAATGTCGCTAACTCTATTATTAACGGACCCTTTAGGGTATTTAGTCCAGAGCAGATTACCGTCTGTGTCAAATTTTGCTATGATGAAATTATGTCCTCCTGTATGTTCATAATCAAAAGAAATTTCTACCGGGAGACCTTCGGCAAATGTTATTGTACCGTCGAAAGAAATGCCTACTAGTATATTCCCTGCATTATCTAGTTCCGTCACAAAACCCTGATCAGAACCCGGACCACCGGCTGAAACAGCCCATAGAAGTAATCCTTCAGAATTATACTTTGCTAAAAATAAATCCACTGATCCTTTACTTGAGAAACTAGTTTCGTTAACCTCATTTCTGCCAAAAGTTATAGTGCCGTGAAATTCGCCTGTAACAAATAAGTTACCGAGTTTGTCAACAACTATATCATGTGGAGAGTCAACAGAAATTCCTGAATTATCAGTTGTTCCACTGACAGATTTTGCCCAAACGAGCTCCTGAGATTTTAAACTATTACTAAAAATGATGAGTAAAGAGAGAGTTAAAATCCAAATAAAGTAAAACGAATTCTTTCTGAAACTATCAATCATTTGCCCTCACTTTGCTGATGTTTTATAAGAAGTAATAAAAGATATTTACTATTTTTATATTCAAAAAACAATCCCAATTTTTTTCAACTTAAATTGTTTGTCTTGTTTAATGCGAATAATGTAAAAGGGAAATGGTAAAAAAAAATTTTTGATGTTTTTTAGCTATGATGAATAATTAGCAGAAAAAGTAGTAGTTTAATGAAATAATTGAGTATAAATTATATTCATCCCGAAATCTGTTTTACTAAATTTGAATTAAGATTTCGGGATTTAATGCTGCCTACCAAACTTTATTTGGCTCAAAAAACTCAAACAGATGCCTTCCGATCATATTGTTTTCCATAATACCGGTAAATTTTTCACTGCCGGGCCCGTAACTGAAAATACCAACCATTTCTGCTGTGTGGTGTGTCCAAACATACTTCAAATCAAAAGATGATCTATCTTCGTAATCACCTGTAATAGCCATTCCACCGGTTTCGTGGTCTGCTGTAACAACCACTAAGGTATTACCATCTTTTTCGGCAAAGTCTAAAGCGGCATTAATTGCAGTGTTAAAATCTTTCATTTCGCTTTCGCAGTAGTCCTGGTCGTTATCATGCCCGGACCAATCTATCTGTGAGCCTTCAACCATTAAAAAGAATCCGTTTGCATTTTTTGATAATCTCTTTAAAGCCGCTTCACTCATTTGTCCCAAAGTGTAATCTCTGTCTTCGCCGTGGTCAATACTTTTTTCATCCAGCAAAGCAAGTAACTTTTTTGAGCCGTCGTAGTCCGTAAGCTTTTCCGGATCGTCAATGTACTGGTATCCTTTAACTCTCATATTCTCGACTAAATTTTTATCGTCATTTCTGTCGCCGCCTTTTCCGTCTGGCAAAAAGAAATATGTACCGCCGCCAATAACAACATCAACATTGCTTTCTGCAATCTGTTCTGCAATTTCAAATTCCTCGTAGCGTGAATCGACATGACTCACGAAAGAAGCCGGGGTAGCATGTGTAACCTGGCTGGTAGACACTATTCCGGTAGCGTAATCTTTTGTCTGCAAATACTCAATTATTGTCTCTAATGGTTTTTTGTTTACATCAACTGCGATTGCTTTGTTATAAGTTTTATATCCGCAAGCTAATGCGGTGGCACCTGCACCGGATTCAGTTACTAACCTGTTAGCAGAGCATGTAATAGAAAGTCCAATATTTTTAAATCTTTTGAATGCATCGTTTTCCATTTTAAAAACAGAAACGCTTACGTAGCTTATTCCCATCCCGTCGCCAATCAATAAAATAATATTTTTCGGTTTTGATGGGGTTTCACAAAAAACGGTCGCAGCGAATAACACCACGACCGCTTTTATCAACAAAATTCGAAGAGCGATATTTTTCAAAAAAATTTCCTTATATGTTATTCAACAATAGTCATCCAGTTGTACTTGTCTTCAACCTTACCGTATTGGATGTCCAAAATAGAATTGTAAAGTTTAGTGCCAAGTTCGCCAGCTTCTTCATCGCTAAAGTTAATTAGAAGATCATTGTATTTCAATTTACTTAACGAAGAAATAATAGCAGCAGTACCGGTTCCGAAGATTTCAAACAAGTTTCCGGCTTTGTGTGCTTCAACTACTTCGTCAATGGAGATGTCTCTTTCATTTATATTGTAACCCCAGTCTTTCAACATTTGGATTACGGACATTCTTGTTACACCCGGTAGGATTGATCCTGTTAATCTAGGTGTAACAATTTCTTCTTTCATGTGAATGAAAATATTCATTGTACCGACTTCTTCAATATATTTTGCTTCAATTGCATCAAGCCATAAAACTTGAGAGTAACCTTCTTTTTGTGCTTCTTTCTGAGCCATCAAACTAGCAGCGTAATTTCCGGCACATTTACAAGCGCCTACACCTTTTGCTGCAGCGCGAACATATTTGTCGGTAACCATAATCGGAACCGGTTTGAAACCTTGAGGATAATACGGGCCAACAGGACCAACCATGATCAGAAATTTGTAATATTCCGACGGGCGTACGCCTAAGAACGGATCAGTTGCAATCATTAAAGGCCTGATGTAAAGCGAATATCCAGGTTTTGTAGGGATCCAGTCTTTGTCAATTTTTACAAGTTCTTTTAAAGCTTCAATAAAAAGCTCGGGATCGATTGTTGGCATGCAAAGCCTTGTAGCCGAGTTGTTCATTCTTTCAATATTTTTATCGGGACGGAACATCGCTACTTTGCCGTCTTCCTGTTTGAAAGCTTTTAAGCCTTCAAATATTCCCTGCCCATAATGAAAGATCATAGCAGCCGGACTAAGTGAAACATCGTCCATTTTTTTTATAGTGGGATTATGCCAACCGCCTTTTGCGGGATCATAGTCAACCTCAAAAAAGTGATCGGAGAAGGTTCTTCCGAAAACCAAATCTTGCGGTATTTCTACCTTTTCATCGTGAGCTTTTGATTGAATTATTATATTTTCCATTTCACCACCAATTTTAATTTTCACAAATAACTATTTGATAAGAAGTTGAGTAATACTCGAAAAGAATCAAAATAAGAACAAGGAAACAAGCTTATTTATTATTTATATCTATTATAAACTTTATTAATTTTGCAAATGAATAATATAGAAAATAAAAAATAATAGGCAATTAAAAAAATATTACCATATCTTTTTTTCTCAGGAAAAATTGTTGCTTAATGATTACGGCCATTTTACAAACTGCAGGTAAAAACACACTTAATTTCTTAAGTGAATTCGGGCAGGTCTCGATCTTGTTTTTCAATATTTTGAGATTTACGCCGCGGATTATTAAAAATAGAAAGCTTGTTCTTTTTCAAATGGAACACATCGGCGTTGACTCTCTTCCGCTTGTTTTTATTATTGCTGTTTTTACCGGTGCAGTATCAGCATGGCAGGCTGCTTATCAACTCAAAGGAATCGCGCCGCTTTCTTTTTTGGGAACTGCTACCAGTAAAGCGATTATCACAGAATTAGGCCCTGTCTTAACTGCAATTGTAATTGCCGGGCGTGTAGGTGCATCAATTGCTGCTGAGATTGGTTCGATGAAGGTAACAGAACAGATTGATGCTCTTGAAACTATGGGTATAAGCCCGGTAAGATTTCTGGCAATGCCCAGGTTTGTAGCCACTGTTTTGATGATGCCGGTTTTAATCACATTCGCTAATGTAATTGCCGTGTTCGGAGCTTTCGTAATTTCCAACTATTTTCTTGATGTTTCGTTTAACGTCTTTTTCGATTCAGTTAAAAGATTTTTTCTTTTCAGCGATTTTATTTTCGGAATGGTAAAAGGTGTTTTTTTCGGCGGAGTAACTTCCTTATTGGGCTGCCACATAGGATTCCGTACTCAGGGCGGGGCGGAAGGAGTCGGCTTAGCTACCATCAGATCTTTTGTTCTCACTTCAGCTCTAATATTGATTTTAGATTATTTGCTTTGGATGTTGCTATTTTAAATTAAATCTCCTTATATTGCACCTTATATCCAATTAAAGTTTATAAAAAAAATAATGCGAATTATTGAATTAGTTTTATCAATTTCAATTTTAATTATTTTTAGCCCTTTTTTATTAACAATTTCGTTAATTCTACTTTTTGATTTAAGGCAATCTCCGTTTTATTTTCAGGAAAGAGCAATTACTTTAGACAAAAAATTTTTTTATGTATACAAGTTTAGAACTCTCAAAGAATTTCAGATTTTATCCAAGGATATATTTAATAAAGACGAACTTCAACCTTTTACTACTAAATTTACAAGATGGTTAAGAAAAACCGGAATAGATGAATTACCTCAATTGATAAATGTAATCAAGGGAGAAATGAGATTAATTGGTCCCCGTCCGTTAATGATTAGCGATCTTGAAATATTGAAAGAAGATGATCCATATTATTACAAAATCAGAAAGAATATTAAATCCAAACCCGGGATTACAGGAATGTGGCAGATTTTCGGTGACAGATCTGAAGGAGTTAAGAATTTAGTTTCATTAGATATTTATTACGAATTGAATAAGTCTATAAGACTTAATTGGGAAATTT
>CAJHYN010000053.1_pt1 | contig 13881 bp, 5 predicted proteins | sample 9198641 | NCBI WGS metagenome assembly CAJHYN01 (sample SAMEA7708370, study PRJEB35096) | sediment metagenome | biome: marine neritic benthic zone biome [ENVO:01000025]; feature: sediment [ENVO:00002007]; material: shallow marine sediment [ENVO:03000034] sea grass bed [ENVO_01000059] ... | reverse complement strand
GTTGCATATCCTCTATCTGTACCAAAGTAATACCTTGTATCACCTTCTGAATAATCAATAAAACCCGAATTAAATACATCTGTTGGTAAACCTGTAGGATGAGAGGTAGAACCGGAATTATAGTTAAATAACACAGAATAATCTTTTACAATTGCAATACCGTCATTTGTTGTAATCCATTTAGTATTGTCATTCTCTATTAAAATAGAATTGACAACGGGATTTGGCATTCGTTCTTGATTTTCTTTATCTAGAACTCTCCAGTTACTTCCATCAAAAACTAAAACTCCGTTGCGGCTGCCAATCCATAAATTATTAGTTAGGTCTATTGTTATGCAAGTTAAATGGTTAGTTTTCAGTCCAAGTTCTGAGGCTTTATAAAAATCCCATGTTCTTGTATTTATCATAGTACTGTTTACGCTAACAACTTTTCCGCTACTTATTTTTTTGAAAAAGTTTACTTCCTTGTGGTTTTCAAGTTTTAAGGTAATTTTGTATTCACCCGGCAAAACACCTTCAAACATATAAGGTGTTGTTCTGGTCGTATTAGAATCATTTAAGAAAATTTCAGCTCCTTCCGGAATACTTTCAACGAACAAGTTACCTAGCATAGATAGATTTTTAGAAAAATCTATAAAAAATTCTTTTCTTTCTTTATCCATAATATCAAAAGCAAATGTTGAATCATTAAATAAATCTTTTGTAAGCCTAATTTCGTATCTTCCGCTATCCAACCAGGTTAAGCTATCAGGTGTAAATCTTACTCGGTCTTTATTATCCAAGAATATCTTAAACCCTTTGGGATAAGTATCAATTACTATTTTTCCATTTGGCGGAGGTTCATCAGGCGGACTTACTGATACTTCTCTCTCACATGAAAATAATCCTCCCAAAAGGCAAACTAGTATGATTGATAATATCTGATTAAATGTAAGTGACAAAAATTTTTTCTTTTTCTTCATTGTATTTCCTATTTTGGACTATCTCAATAATCCGGGTTTTATCAAAAAAATATTTTAATTAACGCGTTCCAAATATCATCTATACTCATCTAAATCCTTCAATTTGAATATGCCGTCATACCTTGTCAAAATCCAAATATTACCTTCTTCATCATCCGTTATTCCTACTACATTCTCAATTTTCAAGCCCGTATTCTTTTCTGTTAAAATTATGCTGTTATCTACATGATCTTCAAAGAAAAGAACACTATAGCTTGTTCCTAACCACTTAAACCCGTTCCTATCAACATGCATAGTATTTATGTGAGAGTCCCTGTAAATAAAACCATATTTTTCATAACTACCATCTTTATGATATATTAATCCTCCTTTCCTATCGAAATTCTGCGGAACAAATCCTACCCATAAGCCTCCTTCATTATCTTGAACAATTGTTGATACTTTGTCATTTGGATTATCTACAGTCTGAATATCAGAAAAATTATATTTGATTACCCCACCTTCATTAGTTATATCAAATACATATAATCCATTATTTTCTGTTCCTGCAAATACCGTTGAATCACTTGCAAATACTGAGGTAACAAATTGACTTATTACATTCCTAAATAATTCCCATGAATAAAATTTTTGTTCTAATTCATGGATTAAACCATATCCATAAGTTCCAAAACTTAAATCAGTGCCAAAGTAATATCTTGGTAATTCTCCTATATAACTTATATAAACTGAAGTAAACACGTTCGTTGGTAAACCAGTCGGGAAATCTCTTGAAAACGAGTTATAATTAAACAATATTGTTTTATTCTGAGCAATTGCCATTCCATCATTAGTCGCAATCCATTTAACATTGTTTTTATCTACTGCTATAGAATTAATTACTTCACTTGGCAATTGTTTTTGATTTACCATGTTTAAGACTGACCAATTTACCCCGTCAAATATTAATATGCCATTTCGGCTTCCAATCCAAATATTTTCGTCGAGATCTCTTGCAACACAAGTTAGTTCGTCCGTTTCTAAACCTAATTCTGATACGACATATTTATCCCAAATAGTTGTATTAAGTAAAGTGCTTTCAATACTAATATTTCCACCACTACTTAGTTCTCTAGAAAAAGTTATCTCTTCATGGTCATCAAGTTTTAAAGTGATCTTATACTTGCCGGGTAACATGCCTTCAAACATATGAGGTGTTGCTTGAGTAGTATTTGAATCATTTAAGAATATTTCCGCTCCCTCTGGAGTACTTTCAACGAATAATTTGCCCAACATTGAAGGATTTTTGGAAAAGTCAATAAATATTTCTTTTCTTTCTTTATCCTCAATATCAAAAACATATGCTGTATCATTAAATAAATCTTTGGTGAGTCTTATTTCATATCTTCCGCTATCCAACCAGGTTAAGCTATCAGGTGTAAATCTTACACGGTCTTTTTCATTAAGAAAAATCTTGAAACCATTCGGGTAAGAGTTAATAACGATTTTTCCATTTGGCGGTGGTTCATCAGGTGGGCTTACTGATACTTCCCGTTCACACGACAACAAAGCAACAAAAATGCAAAATGGAAGTATCCAGCTAGAATAACCTCTAATAGTTTTGCGTATTTTGATTTTTCTCATTTTTATTACCCTTTTTAGAAATACCCGTAAGAATTTATGTATTCTCTATCAATGGCAACCTTAAGAGTTTTTATTGAATATGCTCCATAAATACCAAAACCACCATTCACATTTGAGAAGTCCGATTGATCGACTTTTATTGTAAAGCCGTCCTGGAATGTGCCAACTGAGGCATAATAAGCTGACAAGTTTTCATCGTATATATATAATTTCAACTCAGCCCTTATTACAGAAATATCTTCTAAATCACTAACACCTTCATCTGAGGCTATTTCAGACATTGCTATATCAAATTCAGATTGATGATATGCAATGGATGCTTCACTTGAAGGAGATGAGAATATTTTAGTAGTTTCTCCATTAATTTCTCTTATATCAAGCGGAACAACTTTCTCAAGCATCTCGCCGGTTCCTGATCCTCTATTAAAATATTTTATCAGCAGAATCGGATGATAGACAATATCATCTTTATTCGGAGTTGACCAACTGAACAACAGATTTTCACCTGCAGTATCTGCCGCGATTACATCTTCACTTCTTAAAATGTTAATATCTCTGAAAGATGGCACTTCTATACTTGAACTTAACAGTAGACCGTTAGATAACAACGCCTCTACTTCGATTTGTTGACCACTTTGTAATTTTAACGAATCACTGTAGTAAAATCTTACCGGTGTATCATACCTAGAATTATCAGTTCTTTCAATAGAGCCTTCAACAAACGGGTAAACTTTACCATTGTGCCACATTTTAACATCAGCTCCTGTTATCGTCGGGTCTGTGTCATTCTCCAATGCATTGAACCCTTCAATCTCGTAGCTCCTACTTAAGAATAGTACTTGAAAAGAAGTATCGCTCCTAAGAACCGACGTTAGAACATTTCTTTCTATAAAATCAGCATTAGGATTGAAATCTTCTTCACATGAAGCAAAAGCAAACACCGTAATTAAAATTGCGATTATATTTCTTATCTTTTTCATCATAATTCCACCTTAACTGAAGCTGTTGGTAAAAACGGAAGCATATTTACTCTTTCGCCCGTATCTCTGGTAAAGTAAAAAATGTTTTCCCTGTCGTAAACATTTATAATACTGAAATCAAGAGAAACCTTTGCAAAAGAGAATTCTATCTTTTTGGAAAGGCTTAGGTCAAGCCTGTGGTAATCGGGCAATCTCCCAAGATTTATATCTCTTAGGATCGCAAAAGGATTAAAGTTTTCAATTAAATTCTGATTCGTAATATCATTAAAATAAAATCTATCATAGAAACCTATCGACTCAGTGAATGGCAAGCCGGAGCTATAAACCCAAACCGCACTGGTCTGCCATCCGTCACCTAGGTTTACTTCCAAACCAAGATTAACAGCATGTCTTGAATCATATCTTGGATAGTATAGCCAGCCTTCGACTTCCTTAAAGGCGTGGCTTAGAGAATAAGATGATGTAAAGTTCATCCTGCCTAAAGAATATTGTAAGAAAAATTCCCAACCGTATGATTCTTGCTCGCCGGCAATTAAGTCTGGATCGCCATCAAAGAATTTATTGTCGTTTACAATCGGAACATCCTTAGCAATTTTATAATATCCTTCAGCTTTAATAGTTAAATTATCAAAGAAGTTGGTTTCTATTCCATACATGTAATGGGTTGATCTAGCAGGTTTCAAATAATTCGGAGTTATTAACCATGGTTCAAATAAGGAAATAATTTCTGTTTCATCGGATAGTGTAGTTAACTCTTGAATATAAATACCCCAAGCAGACTTAAGTGCTACACCTGGAAATAATCTATAGGTCATACTCACACGGGGTTCGAAAAAATGTGAACCATCTGCACTTTTAGAAAAATGAATTAGATTTAATCTTGTACCTACATCAATTCCAAAATTGGGTATCTGAAGAAATTTATATTTTCCAAATAAACTTATATTTGTTCCTTTACCGCCAATATCAGATATTGCTCCAAAAGTATTTTCAAGGAAAAGTTTTGTATCAATTTCATTTATTTTTAAGCCGACTTCTATTTCATCTTTGTTGTACGAAATGTAATTTACTCTTAAATTCATTGTAAAATCATCAAGTTCGTTATTTTTTTCTTTGGCGTTACTAAAATTTGGATCTACGCTGCCCTGAAAATTGCTATATGATAATCCCACTTCAAAAAACAATGGAGTTTCTTTGGGCGCTTGAAACCATTTTACTCCCAAAAGATTGCTTGACCATTCAAAATCTTCTTTACGTATATCGTCATTATCCAATTTGTCATTACTCAAAAATCCAAATACTGTAAATTTTGAAGTAGGCGCAAAATTGGGATTCGAATAATTCAGCTTAAACGAAAAATCATAAAAGTCTATTGGTATATTTTGGTCATTTAGAAACTTCTTTAATACTTCAGTGCTCGTGCTTTTTCTGCCTGTTAATATAAATGATCCGTGTGGTATAGGTCCTTCTATAGAAGCCTTAGCCGTTAGCTGGCTTAAGCTGGCCTTTCCGCTTATCCTATTTTTATTTCCATCTTTTGTAATAAGACTTAGTACTGAAGAAAGCCTACCTCCAAATTCGGAAGTAAAGCCGCCTTTGTAAAATTCCATACTGCTTACAACTTCCGGATCGATGGCACTAAACATACCAAGTGCGTGGAAGGGATTATAAATTGGGACACCTTCAATCAAGACAAGGTTTTGATTGCTACTGCCTCCCCTTACGTAATATCTTGCTGATACGTCGCCTGTTGACCGGACACCGGGAATATACTGTAACGTCCTAAAAATATCTGTTTCAACTCCTCGTGGCAATCTTTCCAACTCTCTGACAGTAATTCTTTGCAGCCCAATATCAGTTGCATTTTCTTCAATTACTTTCTCACCAATTTTTTCTACTGTTTGTAATTCTAAACTTGAAGGTCTTAAGGTAACATCAATGTGAGTAATTTTTCCGGGAAGAACCTTAACATTGATTTCCTCGCTTTGATACCCAACATATGAAACAACAACAGTGTAATCAAAGTTAGAAGGTACCGAAGTAATCATAAAATACCCTCTGCTATCTGTTGATGTTCCAACATTTAGTTCCTTAACTAGAACATTACCAAAAGCAAGAGCTTCTCCGTTGGTAGAGTCTGTTACAGTACCTCTAATAATACCAACTGACTGAGCTAAGTTGACCGAATAGAAAAGGATAAGAAAACATAGCAGATTAAACCGCATAGTATTAGCCCTCATAGTTATGTGATATAAAAATCTATTAAATTGCTTTTTCAGAATTCTAACATTTCAAAGAAGTCAAAAACTTTACAACTATTTATTTTTGATATATTCTATAACCAAATTCGCTGATAATAGCTCTATCTATTTCAACATTTAATGTTGGCTTGATTAAAAACCCGAATACCCCGCTCCCCCCTTTAATGTTAGTAAATTGAGGTGGTTGGGTTTGAACTGTAAAACCATTGTCAAAAGTATTTATCGACGAATAATAAGTCGCAAAATCCTTATTCATAACCAGTACTTCTAGCTTAGCATCTCCTATATGATAGTTAGACTTAAGTGTATCACCTTCAGAAATGGAAGCTAAGAATCTTTTGAAATCATCTATTTCGTACCGTATTTTTCTTCTTCTTGTTACTATGGGGAAAACCGGGACTAGCTCACCTTCTTTTTGAATAAATCTAATTGGAACTTCTTTAACATGATGAACATCAATGCCGTTTTCATTTACATAATAATTTAGCAGCAGCCTAGGAGCAAATAAAACTTCTGTGTTATCCAATATCCATTCGGCATTATAAAAATTTGATAAGCTGTTGGTTAATACTCCGTATGTAGTGGTGAAATGAAACCTTAAATTAGGAGGCACTTTAGTCTTACCTTTCAAAACCTCCCCATTGGGCAATATCGCTTTTATTTCTAAACTGTCACCTGCTACCGGTTGAAGCCCGTTAACGTAATAAAAAGGAATATCATTGTCATACGGATAATTATCATTATTAGGTAAAGTGCTGTCCGACAAATCATAATCAATTCCATTATGATTGATTGTAACCTTGGCTCCAATGACAGAAGGATCATTTTCACCATGTCTAGCTACAAAACCTTCTAAATCCGTTGATGCTTTTATAGTAACTACCTGAAAAGATGTGTCCCCATTGATAACGGAATACAATGAGTAGGATTGCACAAAATCTGCTTTTGGTTCAAAGTTATTTTCGCAACTTGAAGCTATCAACAACGTTAACAGAGCTAATGAGATATTCAAAATATATTTACCATTTCTTGGTTTCATCTTAAATCTCTACCTTAACTGAAGCAGTTGGCAAAAACGGTAGCATATTAAATCTTTTCCCGGTTGATTTTTCAAAAAAGAATATATTTTCTCTGTCATAAACATTAATAACTGTTAAATCTAAATAAACCTTAGTCTTCCATAAATAAAAGTTTTTTGATAAACTCATATCCAGTCTGTGATAACTAGGCAACCTTGACGCATTTCTTGGTCCGGTAATAGTATTAGGTCTATAGTTGGTAAAAATATTATCGTTAGAGAAAGGGTCGTCAAAAAACAATTTATCTTCAAAGGCAACAATCTGCGTAAAAGGAAGCCCGGTATAGAATGTCCAAACTAGACTTGTATACCATCCGTTTCCTAAATTCCATTCGGCAGCAGCGTTTACCGAATGCCTTGAATCATATCTCGGATGGAATTCTAAAGTTGTGTTACTGTTTTCTAAATCTATTGTTTTTTTTGCTTCAGATAGAGAATAACCTAAAGTAAATCTAAATGGCTTCGGCTGGTATTTGAAAAGTAGTTCTAAACCGTAGGCTATCCCAGTCCCCCCAACTAAATCATTATCTTCAGGGAAAAACTTTTCATCATTCAAGGATGGGAAATCATTTATCTTTTTATAAAATCCTTCAATTTCAACATCTAGCTGATTTGACAATGATATATCGAATCCTGCTATGTAATGAAAAGCTTGTGCTGGGTCTAGATACACCGGAGTGACATACCATGGTTCAAAAATCGAAATTAACTCATCTTCATCACTCAAAGTAGTCAGTTCCTGCATATAAATACCAAAAGCAGATTTAAATGCTACTGAAGGTAAAAATCTATATGTCATACTTATTCTTGGTTCAAAAAAATAGGTGCCGGCATCACCAACACTTAATCTTGTTAAATTGATTCTTGTTCCTGCATCAACTCCAAAATTATCAAAGCGTAAAAACTTATATTTTGCATACACACTAATATTAGCACCTTTAGGCCCGGCAATATTGCCTATTTCTCCTCTTGCGTTTTCTAAAAATAAATCAGTAATAACCTCTTGGATTTTTATTCCAACATTTATTTCATCTTTAGTGTCATATACATATTTAAAATCCATCTGAAGAGTGAAATCACGTAAGAAGTTTTTCATGAATTTTGCTTCACTAAAATTAGGAATTACTTCACCTTCAAATTCACTAATAGAAAAATTCACTTCATAAAACAACGGGTTATCAGATAGCTGAAACCACTTAAATCCAAGAATTTTATTAGACCATTTAAAATCTGCTTCAAACGGATTCTCATTTAATAGATTATCCTCGCTGAAAAAACCATGTAAAGTAAATGTAGCATCCTTAAAGAACTCATCATTTTTGTATTTCAGCTTAAAAGACATATCCCAAAAATCAATCGGAATATTATTATTATTCAGAAAATTGTCTAACACCCCGGTATCATAACTTTTTCTGCCGGTAACTACAAAAGAACCGTGAGGTATGGGTCCTTCAACCAATGCCTTACCGGTTAATGAACTTAAGCTTCCTTTACCCGAAAATTTAAATTTATTACCATCTTTTGTTATTAGTCTCATCACTGAAGAAGCACGTCCGGCATATTCCGAAGTGAAGCCACCTTTATAGAATTCCAAACTATTAATCATCTCCGGGTCAATTGCAGAAAACATGCCTAAAGCATGAAAAGGATTATAAATAGGTACATCGTTTAGTAGAACTAAATTTTGATTACTTGCACCGCCTCTAACATAATAACGTGCTGATATATCACCAGTTGATTTTACACCGGGTACATACTGTAGCGATCTAAATATATCTGTTTCAACTCCTTGAGGAAGTTTTTCAAGATCTTTAACTGCTATTCTCTGTAAACCAATATCTGTTGCATTCGATTCGTTAACTTTGTCACCAATTTTTTCAACTGTCTGTATTTCAATACTCCCTGAACTTAATAAGAAATCAACATCGGTCACACGATTAGGTTGGACAACTACCTCTAATTCCTGTGGTTTATAGCCTACATAAGAAACAATAATTGTGTAAGTAAAAGGTGCAGGAATTCCAGTAATTAGAAAATAACCTTTTGAATCAGTGGAAGCTCCCCTGTTGATTTCTTTTATAAGTACGTTCCCGAATGATAGTGGTTCGCCGCTTGAGCTATCTGCTAATAACCCTCTTAATGCACCTGTTTCTTGAGATAATACTTGATTATCAAAAAGCAACAAAAATACTATGATTAAATAAGGTAGTTTTTTTAATTTCAATATCAGTTAGAGTTCTGTAAAAATTAATTTTATAATCAAAAAATTATCCAACTAATACAATGTAAAAAAACACCCCTAAGCCTAAAATAATCATCAGTTATAAAAAATTCTTTTCTATTATAAACAATAAATCTTTATATTTGTTAGCCATTTTTGAAAGGTATAAACCACGGAGAGGTGGGTGAGTGGCTTAAACCAGCAGTTTGCTAAACTGTCGTACCTGTAACGGGTACCGCGGGTTCGAATCCCGCCCTCTCCGCAGGTAGGAAGCCAACCAGCTTCCTATTTTATTATATAGCAATAACTTATAGGGAATAATCGAAAATTTGTATTTTTATTCTTGCGATATTCTTACAGTAATCTACTTCAATTTAACTTTCTATTTATTGCTAAACCTTAGCATTTCTTAACAATTTTTGAAAAAAATATATAGTTTATGTGAATATAGTTTTTAACAATGTTATCTACGTAGATATCATCTTTACTCATTTGATTCCTTATCTTTTTTATTAATGATTAATAAATATTTTAATTGAAGTTGGAAAAAGTCAATTTACCAACATCACTTAAATTTTATCAACAAATTGATAATCACAAAAATATCAATTGCATAAAAAGATTGGAAAAATCAGAATTGAATTTTTACCTAGAATTTGGCGAAGGGTGGCGGGAGTCCGTCCTTTACAATTAACTTGTTTTACTAGAATAACTTATAATTTATAGATTTTTTTTCTGACGGATTTCACACAAAAATATGACAATTAACTATATAATATTTTCTTAAGATTTCATTCGTTTTCTTATTAAATTAGTATTTGCTCGAGATCCATTAAAACCTATCAAATTACTAATTTGATAGAAATTAGATTCAAATACGTTTTGTCTTTAGGATGATAGACATTGATAATTTGCATATTATAAAATTTATTTAATTGTAGTCCTTGTTTAGTCTCTGAAAGATTTTTAATCCCTCAATTTACTATCTATTATATTGATGTCGGAGAGTGTTTAATGAAAAGTATTAATTGAATGTTTACTAAATTCCTAAATATTGCCAAACAAATGATTCTATTTTTTATATTCAAATCAGTTAACATAATTCTCTAGCAATCATTTATTTTAACAAAATCATTTTCTTTACTTCATTGAATTTATCTGATTGTAATCTATAGAAATAAACACCCGAATTATATTTTGTAGCATCAAATTCTACTTCAAAGTTACCCTGTTCATATTGCGTATCACTTATTAATGTAGTTACAACCTCTCCCAGTGTATTATAAATGATTAATGATATATTACTTTCAGACGGTAATGAGAATCGTATTGTAGTTGTCGGATTAAAAGGATTCGGGTAATTTTGATATAATTTAAATTCGGTCGGGAGAAATTTTCTTCTCTCAACATTTACTAATTCCTTTATGCCAATGAGTAATGTGAAGTAGCTGTACTCTTTTGAAGAATTCAGACTAATTTCGTTCTGTAATTTTAAGTTGTATTCATGCCCAACTTCTTTATCTATTAAATAAATTTCCTGATTAACAATATTTTCTTCTATATTCTCAACCATAAGTGAAAGGTTTTTTGCTTCTTTATTTTTAACAACTATGTCATAATCTTGTAGACCATCTTTGTTTCTGAAATCTTTGTACAAATATTTGTACTTATTTTCTATATAGTTATTCAAAATAGATATTCTTTCACTGTCAAAAATATCGGGTGGGATAAATTGATCTAATATATCGTATCCTTGTTTTGAGGAATTATCAAAACCTATTTCAATATTTGAATATTCTTCCCCATTATTTATTAGATTTATCTCAATTGGCTTTTCTGATATTGCTACCTTACTCAAAGTAGAATTGGATAAATAAGGTATTTGAATGGAATTTCTACCATCTACGTTGAAATAGAAATAACCTTTATATGGTTCTAATGTGGCTGATGTACTATAACTGTCCTCCCAATAATGAATTGTTCCACTAATATTATTTAATTGCTGTACTGAACTCCAATCGATTGTCTTGTCAAACGGGCTAGCAATTATATTCCATCTTCTTGTTAAACTTATTGAATATGCATTCTCATCATTCAAAGACACGTTGGTTACAGTCTGATTTACACTCCATCCATTTCTCGACAAAAGCCAAAAACCTTTACCAGGGGAAAAACGAAATGCACTTGAATTGTCAAATTTTACTGATGTTTCTGTCGCCCCATTATAATATGCTGCCTGCCAATCCGTGTTATTTTCCCCGGTAACTGTGCTTGAAATTGATATATTACTATTACCCGGTAAACTAACCATCCTGTAATTGTTCTGGGTAATACTTCCGAAACTTTGGCTTTTTACAATATTTATTTGCGAGCTGTAAGTGAACAAACTGAATGTGTTATCACTAATATCTTCAACAGATTCATCTGAAATTTTTATCAGACAGTTATCAGAATCTATATTTGGCGTTGTCCAAGAATAGCTTCCGTCGTTTGGCGTTGAAGAAATAACCGATGTCCAGGTACTTCCATTATTAGAGCTATATTCTATGGCAACTACATCAATATTTTCACCTGTCCAGCTAACTGTTTTAGATTTAACACCTTGCCAAGTTTCACCTCCATTAGGCGAAATTATGGTTAAAGATTTCGCTAATTCAATTATCGAAAAAGTAGCGTCACTTATGTCCGATACTTGTACATTTGACGCATCTGATATTCTTGCTAAACAATCTGAGGACGGTTCATTAGGTATTGTCCAATCATAACTTCCATCACTTGAGGTACTGGATATTATGGTATTCCATGAACTTCCATTATTTATACTATACTCTATCTTGACATTATCTACATCTTGGCTTGTCCATGTTATACTCATCGAAGAATCAATTTCCCATTGTTCACCTCCATTGGGACTCGTTATCGTTACCACTGGATTTAACGGCCCTGGTATTGTAAATACTCCATCACTTACATCTGATATTTGCGAATCACTTGCATCACTTATTCTTACTAAACATTCACTTGACGCATTATTAGGTATTGTCCATTCATAACTTCCATCACTTAGGGTACTGGATATTATTGTTGTCCAACTGCTTCCATTATTTATACTATACTCTATCTTTACATGATCTACATTTTGGCTTGTCCATGTTATATTTTGTGTTGAACCTTCTTGCCAAGTTTCACTTCCGTTGGGTTTAATTACAGAAAGAGATGGTTCCTCTCCTATACCTTCATTATATAATTTTATCATTTCCTCAATACTTAAAGCTCTTTTATGTATTCGGATATCATCAATTTTTCCTTTAAACATTCTATCTATGCCTTCTGCATTCCCAATTCTTAAAGGAGCGTTTGGATCTGGAATTGATCTTGAATCTTCATTAGAACCAATGAGATTAGTATTAACATAAATACTGAACGTATTGTGATCTCGAACCAAATTTAAATAATACCACTCGTTTATTTCAGGGTTCCAGTTTTCCTCTATTATCCAGTATTCTCCATTGAGCCTCTCGTGAAGACCTAGACTAGAACCAGTGAACCAAAATATCCATTTCCTAGCAGCACCCCCTCCTTCATCATGACCAATAATATAATACGAGCCAATTTGATCAAGGTTTATCCATAAAGAAAATGTAAAAGGATTTGTCTCTAATGTAAAACTTGTATCATCCGGTACACTTATAAAAGTACTTCCATCTAAGTGATATGCCTTGTTCTCATTCCCAACTCTATCAGTAGTAAGTGTTGCACCATTAACAGTTCCATTATTCCCATTCCCACTCTCATCATTGGCATTTCCATTAAATGGATAATATGCAACTAATCTAGTATTCAAGTTAAGTTCTTCAATTGTGAAGACTCCTTCGCTGACATCAAATACTTGTAAATCATTTACATCACTTATTCTTACTAAACATTCAATTGATGCATCATTCGGTATTGTCCATTCATAACTCGCATCACTTGGGGTACTCGAAATAATGTTTGTCCAAGAAGTTCCATTATTTGTACTATACTCTATTTTTATATTATCTACATTTTCGCTTGTCCATGTAATCTCTTGGGTCGATCCAAACTCCCAGTTTTCTCCTCCATTTGGGGAAATTAAAGTTATAATTTTAGTTCCGCCCCATCCTCCTTCTTCGTATAAGTTTTGTATTTCACTTTCACTTAATGCATAGTTATAAATTCGAATATCATCAATTATACCGTCAAAATAATAATCTCCACCTAAGAAGTACTCGCCTATCATTATATCAGAGGAAGACTTAGGAATTCCGGTGGAATGACTTTCTGAGCCTATTAGCATGGAATTTTTGTAAATATTTATAACTTCACCATCATACGTCATAATAAAATTATAATAAGTTTCCGATTCTAAATTTGTACTCCAAACCACGCTTCCAGAATCAATTACAAAATTAATATCCCATTCCCTTTGACCACTACCCCATGAACCGTATTTTTCAATAATATGATAAGGGAAAAAATAAGGCCCGGAAGTTTCCAACTTAATCCAATAAGAAACACTGATTTGGTTTGTCAAATTCAGTGACTCTGAATGAGGTATTTGGATATAATCATTTTCACCGTCAAAACTAAACGCACTATTTGGATTTCCAAATCTATCTGATGTTAAAGTAGCGCCATTTACTGAACCATTATTTCCATTTCCACTTTCATCGTTTGCATCGCCATTGAATGGATATGAAGCTACTAAATTATTGTGAATATTCGGCCAGCCACC
>CAJHYN010000126.1_pt1 | contig 13954 bp, 11 predicted proteins | sample 9198641 | NCBI WGS metagenome assembly CAJHYN01 (sample SAMEA7708370, study PRJEB35096) | sediment metagenome | biome: marine neritic benthic zone biome [ENVO:01000025]; feature: sediment [ENVO:00002007]; material: shallow marine sediment [ENVO:03000034] sea grass bed [ENVO_01000059] ... | reverse complement strand
GTGCTAATGCATAAACTGGGTTAAACTTTTCACAAAATTATTTTATAATTCATTTTAGTACTTTATCTTATGGTTCTATGTGTTAAATTAATCTCATTCGAATACTAACAAATCATCAAGATAAAGAAGAAAAATGTTTATAATCATACTACAATTTTTTGTCTTAAGTTTATCCGCTCTAGATTTATCGCACATTGCATCAGAATCGCTTTTACATTCATCGTCTTATAAAAATGAAAAACCTTCCTGGACTCCCGATGAAAGTTCTATCGTATTTGGAACAAACCGCGACGGCAATTATGAGATTTATATTATGGATGTCGACGGTTCTAATCAAAGAAACCTTACAAATAGCCAGCACAATGAAATGTTTCCATCTGTTTCACCGGAAGGAAAAAAAATTGCATATGTCGGTGAAGTAGAAGGAAATTATGATATTTATGTGATGAACATAGATGGGTCACATAAAATACGATTAACCAACCACGAAAAGACTGACGATTGGCCTTCCTGGGCGGAAAAAGGTAAAAAGATCGTCTTCGATTCCGACCGGAGCGGAAGCTGGGGAATTTACATCATGAATAATGATGGAACTTCAAAAGAAATTTTAGTTGATACAGAAGAAAAAGATGTTGATCCAGCTGCTTCTCCTTTCAGCAGTAAAGTTATTTTAAGCAGGCAAGTTGGTGAAGTGAGGTATTTGTTTTCATTTGATATTAATTCCAAAGAAGAAAAGAGATTAACTTTTAATGAAATGACAAATGCCCATCCCTCGTTAAATTTTGAAAGTAACAAAATTGTTTTTAATGCCGGTGTAGATTTCTGGGACATTTATACTATGAATATTGACGGCTCCGATATAAAGCAATTAACACGTGGTGAGCATGACGATAAATGGGGTGTATGGTCACCTGATGGATCGAAGATTGCGTTCAATTCGAACAGAAACGGTAACTGGGATATTTATACAATGAATTCAGATGGAAGTGGAATTAAGAGATTAACTTTTGGAAGTAGCAAAACAGACGGAAAGTAACTTCGGAAATATACTGCTGTCACGATATTTGAATTGAATATTAATGCGACAGCAGTTTGATTTTATTCATCCTTCAAAGTATTTACCGGGTTTGTTAACGATGTTTTAATTGCGTGAAAACTTACTGTAAACAAAGCTATTGATATAGAAATTAAAGCCGATAAAATAAAAGTTTCGGCACCGATGTTAATTCTGAAAGCATAATCTTCAAGCCATTTATCCATTAGGTAATATGCTATCGGTGATGAGATAATAATTGAAATTATTACAAGTATTGTAAACTCCTTTGAAAGCAGCATAATTAAACTTGTAAGAGGTGCGCCGTGTATTTTTTTTTTATTTTTTTATTTAGTGCGCTTTTCTGCGGTGTAAGCTGACAAACCAAACAATCCCAAACAGCCAATTAAAACTGCAAGTACTGCAAAATTTCTGAACAGGCTAAGTAGACTCATCTCTGCATTGTATTCTCTGTTAAAAGCTTCGTCCATAAATCTGTAACTGAAAGGTTGATTTGGTGCAATCTCTTTCCACAATTTTTCAGCTTCCTCAATAACCAGCGGAATGTTTCCGTTTATCTTAAATGAAATATAGCCGTCGTGTTCACCATATCTGAATATTACAGGCTCAACTTTATTCTTTAAGGATTTGAAATGGAAGTTATCAACAACGCCGACAATGTTATATTTCTTCATTTCCATATTTGGACCACCTATTCTACCGACAGAATGTTCAAAAGGATTTTCCCAGCCGAAATATTCAAGTGCTGCTTTATTAATTACAGCAGAATTTTCAACATCTCCTCCGAAATCTTCAGAAAAAACTCTTCCTTCAAGTACTTTTATGTTTAGTGTTTCAAAGTAATCGTAATCAGCCATCCACCATTGAAGTGGACGGATTTTAGGATCATCAATAATACCATCGGGAAAAGTACCTGAGATACCTCTATAAGATTCAATCGGTAAATATCCGGAAATTGTTGATTTCAAAACGTTCGGTAATTTCAGCAAATTATCTTTATAGACTTTTGATTGATCACCTAAAATGTAAGCATCGTCCACAATGAGGATTTGATCTTTGTCGAATCCTAAATTTTTGTTCTGCATATACTCAAGTTGATTAAAAACGATTATTGTTCCGATTATTAAAATGATTGATGCGGTAAATTGAAATACAACCAATGTGCTTCTGAACCATCCTTTTTTCATTACGTTTGAAAGATTACCCTTTAAAACTGCAACCGGTGAAAAACCTGATAAAACAAAAGCCGGAAAACTTCCTGCCACTAATCCCGTGAAAATAACAAGTGCAACAAGTGTTACAAAAAATGATTTATTAGATAAATATGAAAACTCAAACCGGTAACCCAAAATATCAAAGAAGTAGGGCTTGAAAATTTCTACTAACAGAATAGATATACCAAGTGATATTAAGCAGAGAATGACAGACTCGGTTAAAAACTGGTAAATTAAATCTGACTTGAAAGATCCCACGACTTTTTTTATACCCACTTCTTTTGCACGGCTGCTTGATTTTGCAGTGGATAGATTTATAAAATTGATTGATGCGATAATCAATATGAATGCAGCGATTGCTGAGAAAATGTAAATATAAGACTGGTCTGTTGTAGTATTTAAATCATGCTGAGAGATTGTATCAAAATGGATATCGGATAATTTCTGTAACTTGAAATTCCAAAACGTACCTTTCTCTTTTAATTCTTCAAAGTTCAACCCGAATTTTTTTACTTCAGCTTCAACATATTCCTGCAGTTTGGGATTAAACTTATTATTGAAGTCAATTGCATCGGCATTTTCGTTTAATAACAAATATGTATAATATCCGGCATTGGTAAACGGGTCGTTGTCAATATCACCGGACCTGTGAGTATGTGTTACTATAAAGTCAGCTGAGAAATGTGAATATTCCGGAATGTCTTCAAAGACTCCGTTTACGGTGTAAGTTTCCCTTTCATCAAAGTTAAGTACTTTACCTATCGGGTCTTCATTACCGAAGTATTTATCAGCCGCACTTCGGCTTATTGCCACTACGTTTGGTAAGGATAAAATCTTATCTGCTCTTCCTTGAATTACCGGGATTGAGAATACATCGAAAATTGTTGAGTCCGCGGAAACAATATCGTATTCTTTGAATACCTTATCTTCGTAGCGGATGAAAAATACACCCCATTCGGAAATACGAACAGAGTTTTGAACTTCCGGAAATTCTCTCGAAGCAGTTGGTGCTACTACTCCGCCGGTTTCAGCAAGCTTCAAATCGTTTCCGTTAAAATTGGCATCAACCAAAACACGGTAAATCCGGTCACCTTTATCATTGAATGAATCAAAGCTCAATTCGTACTGCACGTAAAAGAAAATAAAGAGTACACAAGCGAGTCCGATTGCCAGCCCGGAAATATTAATAAATGAAAAAAAGAAATTTTTGTAAATATTGCGCAGTGCAAATTTGATGTTGCTTTTAAACATATCAACCCCCCAAATGTTAAAGTAAAATAAATCCTTTCGCCAAAATGCCGGGCGGAAAAAGCCAATTGCATCTAGCCAGAAAAAAAGTGAATTAGTAAAAGAAGCATACCTATCATTACGTTCTTCAAATCGCTCAAAAAGATCGCCTTCAATCTCTTCAACCAGCCTGTATCTGCAGAACCAGTTTAGAAATACTATTGCCCCTTTCGGAGGATGGTTTTCATTATTTTTTGATTGATGTTTCATATTTTCTATAAATGCCGTCACGAATCGTTTCGTGAAGTATAATGTGTTGCACGGAATGGTCCATGCCACCAGTTTTAATCATAGTTCTTAATTATTGTCATTCCGGTTTTCGTGGAACGAAATACCGGAATCTATCAACTCCAGTCAGGGATCAAATCCCAGAGCTTATTCCGTTGATTTCGTGTTTCTTTTATTACTTCCTTACCAAGTCCGGTCAATTCAAAAAATCGTTTGCGTCTACCGCCGCGTTCTTTTGTTTCCCCGCCAACCCAGCTTTTGAGTAGGCCTTTATTTTCAAGCCGGAGAAGAACAGCATGAGCTGCACTAATAGTTAAAATTCTGCCGGTTTGATTTTTTATTTCTTCCAGCACTGAAATGCCGTATGCTTTTTTATCGAGTATCCCTACAGCAAGAAGAATTAACTCTTCAAGTTCGCCGATATTTTGCCGTTTTTCTTTCATTGTTCTTTTAGACGAGATTTGGGAATAATATGTTACACTTTTGTAGAAGAAATTAAAAATTTCTTCAATAAGAAACTGGCAAAAGTTTTAGAATAGGATGAAATTATATTTCAGACAGTAGTTCGCGTTTTAGCGTAGTGATGAACCGTAAAGCAGTTTGAACTTTCCAATTCAATTTTAAAAAACTATCATCTAATAATTTATTAATAATTATTCAATTATAAAAAGATATTCTATATTTGTTTAATAGCTCTATTTGGCTATGTATCATCATAAATTGCTCGATAACTCATTGTTTAATAAAGATTTTTTATAAAAAACTTTGTTTCATCAGAATTTAATCATCACAAGGAGAAATTATTATGGTAAATAATACAGGTAAATACCGTAAAGCGGCAAGGGATTGTTTTTTGAAATTCAGAGAAGCGTTTGAAACAACTGATTCAGAAATTGCTTATTGGCGGTTTGGAACTTCATTTGATACAATGACTGATTATCTCTGGCTTTTAAAGAATTCGAGTGACCCTTTAGATTCAGCTCTATATCAAAAATATAAAGAATGGCTTAGTGCAGAACTAAAGAAAACAGATTGGAAGCAACGAGCGGATCCTTACGCTCAATATTTAAAGGGAATGGTAGTTTCCTTTACCGCATGCTGCTATGATGATTTTTGCTGGTGGGGAATTGCCTCAGCAAAAGCACTTCCGGAAAGTCCCTATTACCATTTATTCTTAGATTTATTCGGTAAGAGGGGCATTGTAGATTTTCAAAATATTGCTCTTGCAATCTGGGAGTTAGTGTATAACGGTAATTATAATCCTGTGATAAATATTGTACCAAAATCTTATCCGGGGTACGATACTTTTTTAAAAAATTACAGTGCCCGTAGTACATATCATGGAGGTTCTCCAAATGCCTGGGCAAGAGTGAAGGCTGATACTCCTAACGGATTAAAAGATGCTTACTATGGTACTGAAGCGAATATAAAAAATGTTGAACCAAGGTTTGCAAATGGCATGTGGCAATATGATTATTACTGGGACCCTACGTATCCAAGTCATCCAAATTATGAATGTATAAAAACTTATAAAGTTAAAGGTACAAGCTCTTATAGCCTTGGCGCTGCGAAGGAAAAAATCTGCGGCCAGGATGGCAACCCTTATTCTGCTGCACATTGTATCGGACCGTTTCAACTTACACTTATGAACGGTTTAATGCTGGTATATTCGTCGAGATTACACTCATGGACAAATGAACCAAAAAACGGACCATTCCTTAAAGCTGCCACAGGTGTTAAAGACTTTCTTTATAATTGGTTTAATTTATACGACCATCCGCAACCTGATCCGAAAAATAAACTATTGTGGAAATATAATAGTGATCCTGCAAAGTATGATCTAAATGGCAAGAAAGCCTTTGTAAGGGAAAGGGTAGGAACTTACAAAGATGGAACAGTTGTACCCGGTTACGATTCATACAAAGGTCCTAGACTATGGTGTGGTGATCAGGGATTAATTCTTGGTGGATTGGCAGAATATGAACTGGCTAACGGCGAAACTTTAAAAGGTGAGGTTATAGAAGAACTTGTAGCAGGAAGTCTAGATACTAATGGCTATCTTTTTGAAAAAGCATCAACAAATTTTGCTGGGTCAATTCAATCGTTTCGCCCTGTGGAAGACTGGGGTTGTGACAAGCTCTTTCGTCTTACCGACTATTGGTCTGGTGCTGGTATTTTTTGGCGTTATCTTTTCCAAACTTTTAAAACACATTCCAAAGTTCAGAAAGAAGTAGTGACGATTATTAATAAGGATATAACGAATAACGCCATTATTCAGTCTGCTGAGACTGCTTTGAGGGCTCCTGAGAAACCTTGGAACCCTGGTGTCCCATGGCCTAAAGATGCAGGAGCATTATTTGAATGGTTTAATCCTCTGGCTACGCTTACATCCGCAATTTACATTATGGAAAACAGTTGAGAGTCTAGGACGGTAAATAAGGGAAATAAAAAGTAATTTAAAACAATAAAAGTGATAGATATTATAACAGAATTAATATTTATCACTTTTTTATGATAAACTTTTTGTTTCAATTTCAGGTAATAAAGTGCAAAAAAAGAAGAAAGATTTTTCACACATAAAGCTGAGAGTTAAGAATAGGTTGAAAATAAAGTTAAGAATGCGGGAAATATTGCTCGATCAATTTTGAGGTCGTTTTTTGTCTTTGTGTTTATGGCAATTGTGTGCTATTTTTGAGATAAGATTATCTTATTATTGAACATGGACTCAAAATGTATAAAAACTTTCTTTTTATTATTGTTTTATTAATGAGCAAAAATTTGTTTTCACAAACTGTAAACGACAGAACATTCTTACCTCAAGGCTACTCATTAAACTTATTAAATGGATTCGGAAATTCGGCTTTAGTAAATAATGTATCGAATCTCTCGGTATTAAATCCATCTGCATTAAATAATTTTAATGGATTTACTGTTGGACTATCATCTATGTTTGCTGCTAAAATTGAACCTGGCTGGTTTGCCGACATTGGTGCTGAAAGAATAAACAATGCGTTACCACAAAGTGCAGGTTTAGTTTTCCCTGTTGATAATTTCCATTTTGGAATATCTTTTTCACAAAAGTATAATGCTGCACTAATTTTTCCTCTCGTTGAAATAACGACTCCCCAAAATCCGGGCGGAACGGGAGAAAAATTTCAACCGGAATATGAATCCCGAATTATTAATTATTCCTTAATAGCGTCTTATAATTTTAAGAATATTTTGAAGAACTCGTCATTAAGTGTTGGTTTTAGGTTTTCTCTTGAAGATTTTAGATTCAAGGAATCGATATATTTAGTCTCAATTGATAAAAATACTATGAACAGCAGTTGGTCGGTAGGAATAAATTATACTAACTTTGAAGGCAATAATAGAAATTTTCAGGTTGGACTTTCTTATGACAATGGAAATGAATTTAATAAAATAGCCGGTTACGATTTGAAAGGTGAACCTAATAATCGTCCTGACTTTGATGATAGAGGAGTGATAAGGATGATTTCTTCTTCCTTTAGTTTTACAGGCAAACTTCCCAAAATCTTTCGACTCGATGCTGATATTAGCACAATTGAGAAAACAAAATTGTTGGGGTCTGTGTCTTATTTGTTATGGGATGAGTTAAGAGAAGATTATGACAATTCAATTGATTTTTCTGCAAGTGTTGTAAGAAATTTCAGCGATAATTTAAATCTATCTTTAGGTATGTTATATACAGCTAGGAATTATATAGATAAAGAGGATTACGTTTTACATGAATTTGAAGATGAACTTGGAGCATTATTTTTTACTTTGGGCGGATCAATCAAACTAGACTTTCTAAATATAGATGTTTCATTAGCCGACAGTCATTTGTTATCCGGCGAGTGGCGAAAACAAACTATTGGTAAGGTTGGAGTTAGCTATAATTTTACGAATTGATTTTTAAGATGGATAAACGGCTTATGGTTAAAGCCGTTTGTGTGCTAAAAAATGAATTGGGTTGAGAAAGCAAAATACATTTTTGAGATGCAAAAACCTGAACACTTTACAGATTACCTGCATTGTGAGGAGTGCGCTGATCATGACGAAACACTGAGAAATACAGATGTTGATAATATTGGATTAAAGGAGCTTGGTAATGAGGCCTGGGATCCATTATGCTTCTGCACTAACGACGGTAAGAAATATTACATGCCGGCTTTAATTAGATTGAGCTTAGACAGTGTGAATGATGAATTTTATTTCGATCAGTTTTTGTTCCATCTTGAAGGTAATGGCGAGAATAATAGACTTCTTTTAAGTTGCTCTGAAGAGCAAAAAACGTTTATCACTTCATTCCTAAAATATATGATAGAAAATTATTCAAAAGAAATTGATGATAATTTATGTACAGATGACGCAATAAGAGTATACGAATTGTGGAAACGTCATAAATAACAGCATTTACAATACTAAAAGCCTCGATATAATATCAAATTAGTTTCACCTTGACACCCCCAAACAGTTTCTATATATTTGGCTTCTTTTTTAAAAGCATAGAATAAAACTAATTTGAAAAACATAAATATTACTGAACTCTCAAACGGAATAAGAATAGTCTCTGAGTACATTCCTTATGTAGAATCATTTTCATTGGGCTTTTGGGTTAATGTCGGATCGGTCGATGAGAATAAAAGCAACAACGGTATAAGCCATTTTCTTGAGCACATGTTCTTTAAAGGAACAGTAAAGAGATCAGCGAAAAAAATCTCTGATGATATCGAATCTCTTGGCGGGTATTTAAATGCATTCACTTCAAAAGAGCACACATGTTTTTACGGAAGGGGACTTACAAAAAATCTGCCCAAGACTTTTGATGTATTGGCTGATATGATTCAATATCCGTTGTTCAGGCAAAAGGATATCAGTAAAGAATCAAATGTTGTTATTGATGAATTATACGACATTGAAGATACACCTGAAGAATTAATTTTTGATAAGTTCGAAACAGTTATTTATGACAAATCCCCGTTCGCGTTGCCTATAATTGGTACTGAGAAAAATCTGAGAAGCTTTGAATCGGAAGATTTATTTGATTTCATTCGGAAAAAATATGCAAACAATAAATTGTTCATTATTGCTTCGGGCAACGTTGAGCACAATTTACTTCTGGAATTAACTTCAAAATATTTTACCAAAGATTTTGGAAAAACCATTAAAAGGAAAAATTATAGACCGTCTGAAAACGTTAGAAATAGTTTTATAGAAAAGGATATTCAACAGATACATATGATAATCGGAACACGAACAGTTGGCTTTGACAGTAAGCAAAGAAATGCTGTAAATATATTTTCTCATATTCTCGGCGAGGGAAGCAGTGCGAGGTTGTTTCAATCACTGCGCGAAAGGAACGGGATAGCTTACCAGATTAACACTTTTCTAAATTCGTTCTATGATGTCTCTACCTTTGGTGTGTATTTATCAACTAATGAAAAAATGATAAAAAAAGCTTACGGGATTATTGAAAAGGAATTTGTAAAAATTAAAACAAAAAAAGTACCTGAAAGAGAGTTAAATAGAGCAAAAGAATATTTGAAAGGCAGCATTTTAATGGGATTGGAAAGCACAACGAATAGAATGATACGCATGGGACAGTCAATGATTTATTTCAATAGAATTAAAACTATTGAGGAATCTCTGAATGAAATAAACATGGTTGATCAGGACGTTATAATAGCATTAGCTAATCAAATTCTGAATGAAGAGAGTTTTACGAAAGTTGTAATCGGTTCGAAGAATCTATCGTTAAATTAATTTTTAAAATAATACATTAAGTCATATTTGATGAAATTATTTAAACTTCGTATTAGCATTTTAAGACTTCATTGTTTATTTTTATAGTCACCCATTGATCCACGAGCTCATTATTATATGATTAGAAAATTTACAATTTTTATACTAGGACTTTTTTCGATTTTACACGCAAGAACGATTAAGCAGCCGTTCTTTTTTAAATCCTATTACCCGGAATATATTTCTGTTAACTCACCGTTTGATATTTCTCTTAAAGGAAGATTCTTCACTACTGGCGCAGACGAAATTCATTTTTATATATTAACCGATTCCCAAATAGAACTTGATCAAGCTAAATTGGTAAGCACTGATATTAGTTCCGAACTTCAGTCTGAACCTTCCGATTATTTGGACTTTCCCGGAAGAATTAGCAAAATTATTTTTGATCTGAATGATTCTCAATTTGATTACAATTCTATATTTCAGCTTTATCTTTCTTTCAACTCTTTTGATATAGAAAACGCTCAAATAAAATTTGCGATCGATTTTTTAGTTAATGACGAAATTATCGATTCCTATTTTCCTGTTGAAAATAATATTGATTTTCTGCCGAGCATTGACTTAGAATTTTATTCACCACAGGATGTAGCAGCCAAATCATTGCAGTTGAGATCCGGAGAAGAATTGAAAGTTCCCGTTAATCAAAAAATCTCAAATCAGCTTATGACTGAATTTTGGATCAAGATTAATAAAGGAGAAGGCAAATTTTTTTCATTATTTAATGAAGAGTCTCAAGATACCTTATTTTCGCTACACTTGAACGAATTCAATTTTATCTCGGCAAAAAACGGTTATGAAATAAAGTCGCAGAAGGATTTTTTCATAGGCAGTAATGTTTGGAATCATATTAATATATTTTACGACACTCAAAAACTCCTTACGGAAATTTTTGTAAATGATTCCTTAGTTTTTTTGTTTGAGGAATTTGAAAGTATCCAAAGTAATGATCTGAAAGTAGTGTTTTTCAATGAAAATTCAGATGAAGTTTTATTAGATAACATAAATCTTTGGGATTTTAATAACTCTCCTGAAACTGCCTTGTTAAATAAAAATTTTGCGTATTACACTGCAGATAGCTCAAATCACTTTTTCAGTTATGGCTGCGACCAACTTTTAAACAGCAGCGAAAGTTTCCCAATTGAGTATTCCAACAATATTCAATTTGTAAAATCCGATGCACCTATATTTTCGAAAGCTCCCAGCTTAAATGTAATCCTTTATGATAATTTTTATTCTATTGAATGGCAAAATAATGCTTTGTTAACAGCAGAAGAATTTATACTTGAAAAATCAAGTGACGGAACAACATTTAATGAGATATTTGAAACAAAAGCCGAAGATAACAGTGATAAAATTTATTACTATTCCGACCCAAAAGATTTTAGCAATGAATTAATATACTACCGGATTAAACAAATAAATAAAGATAAATCAATTGTCTACTCTTCTTCCGCAAAAATAGGACAGGGTGAACTGCAGATTTTCATACTTGGCCAAAATTTCCCAAACCCTTTTAATCCCGAAACTACAATAAGTGTTGAAATGCTGGAAACTATCGAAGTTGAGATTGCAGTGTTTGATCTGGTTGGGAGAAAAATTGAAAAACTTCACGATGGTATTTTAACTCAAGGTTTGCATACATTTAATTTTAACGCTTCCGAACTTCCTTCAGGAATTTATTTCTACGAAATTAAAACACCGGTTTCATCCGAAGTGAGAAAGATGATTCTGGCTAAATGAATTTATTTTTCTTAAGTTTTCAATTATCAAAATATCTTTCTTCTTAAAACTCTATGTATTCGAAAATCTATTCATCTGCTACATACGGTATTGACGGGTACTTAATTGAAGTAGAAACTCACTGCGAAAAACAAATTCCATCTTTCACAGTTGTGGGGCTTCCTGATAACGCAATTAAAGAAAGCCGTGAAAGGGTTACTGCTGCGATAAAAAATAGTGGTTATGAATTTCCTTTAAAAAAGATCACAGTTAACCTCGCACCGGCTGATATCAAAAAAGAGGGAAGCGGGTTTGATCTTCCGATTGCACTTGGATTATTATTGGCAACTAACAAAATTCAAAATGATTCAATAGAAGATTTCCTATTTGCCGGCGAGCTTTCACTTGAAGGAACACTTAGAAAAATAAAAGGTGCACTTCCAATTGCAATCGAAGCAAGAAAGAAAAATAAGAAGAAATTATTTCTCCCTTTTGAGTCGGCCAAAGAAGCTTCCATAGTTGACGGTATTGAAGTTTACGGAATTAGGACACTAAAAGAAATAGTTGAATATTTAAATGGCAATACAAGTTTAAGTACAATTCGCACAAATAAGGAAGAGCTGTTTTCACAAGTTAATAAATATCAATTAGATTTCTCTGATGTTAAAGGGCAGGAAAATGTAAAGAGATCGTTAGAGGTTGCTGCAGCTGGGGGACATAATATTTTAATGATTGGACCACCTGGTTCGGGTAAAACTATGCTAGCTAAAAGGTTCCCTTCAATTTTGCCTTCGCTTTCATTTGATGAAGCAATTGAGACAACTAAAATTCATTCCATTGCCGGTATACTTCCTTCTGATAAAGCGATAATAACTGAAAGACCTTTTAGAAGTCCGCATCATACCGTTTTAGATGCGGCGTTAATTGGAGGTGGTTCGTTTCCGCGGCCTGGTGAAGTATCATTTGCCCATCACGGAGTTTTATTTTTAGATGAGTTTCCTGAGTCCAAAAAAAACGTCTTGGAAGTAATGCGCCAGCCAATGGAAGATTATAAAGTAACAATAAGCCGTTCCAAAATGACGTTGGACTTCCCGGCAAATTTTATGCTTGCCGCTGCAATGAATCCCTGTCCGTGCGGTTATTATACTGATCCGAAAAAAGAATGTACATGCTCAACGGTCAATATTCAAAAATATATGGCAAAGATTTCAGGACCGTTACTGGATAGAATAGATATTCATATTGAAGTGCCTGCTGTTAATTATAAAGAGCTTTCTTCAGATGTCAAAGGTGAAGCTTCGGCTATAATAAGGAAGAGGGTGGTTGAATCACGCGAAAAACAAAGAGAGAGATTTAAGGATTATGAAAACCTATACACAAATTCAGATATGGGCTCAAAAGAAATTAGAGAATTCTGCAAATTAGATTCAGCATGTTCGGAACTATTAAAGATGGCGATGACGAAATTGAATCTATCGGCGAGAGCATATGATAGAATTTTAAAAGTAAGCCGCACGATTGCAGATTTAGAAAACCAGGAAAACATTCAACCCCAGCATATCAGTGAAGCAATTCAATACCGCAGTCTCGATAGGCAGTTGTGGAACCATTAATTTAACAAACGAAGTTCCTTTAAGGAACTTCGTTTGTGCGTTGGCATAAGGAAAAGAAAATGCCTTACAGAAAAGACCCAATAATCTCAGGCAATTATTATCACATATTTAATAGAGGCAATAATCATCAAAATATATTTATTGAAAAAAGAAACTACTATTATTTCTATAAAAAGATAGAAAATGCATTTAAAAACAAAATAGATCTGATTTGTTATTGTTTTATGCCGAATCATTATCATTTAATTGTAATTTCAAAAGAAGATATTGCAATTCCAAAAGCTATGCAAAAAATTGCAACAGGGTATTCAAGAGCTATAAATAAAGCGTATCAAGGAAGCGGTCATTTATTTGAAGGAGAGTATAAAAATAAACTAATTCCAAATAACGAATATCTTCTTCATTTAAGCAGGTATATTCATTTTAATCCGTTAAAAGCAAAGCTTGTTAAAAAATTAGAAGATTGGACATTTTCAAGTTATCTGGATTATATAGGAAAAAGGAAAAGCGCTTTTTTAAGAATGGATATAATTTTAGAGCTGTTTAAGGAAGTCGCAAACCAAGTCTCATTAGGAAACTCAGTTTGTAAAAAATATGAAGAGTTTGTTAAATCAATTGATGAAAACAAATTTTATATTCCTCCAAATATGCTAATTGATTATGATTCATAACAAACAAACCAAGTTCCTTTAAGGAACTTGGTTTGTAGATGTAAAAGATGGCGATGATAAAGTTGAACCTTTCTGCATGAACTTATGATAGGATATTGAAAATCAGCAGAACCATTGCAGATTTAGAAAACCAGGAAAACATTTTACCTCATCATATAAGTGAAGCGATTCAATACCGCAGTCTTGACAGGCAATTGTGGAATCATTAATGACGGTTAAGATTTTTCTTGTGGATTTCATCTTTTTTCATTTTTTACCGACTAAAATAGTAGTCATATGACTTAAAAAATAGTCAAAGGAAAATTTAGATGGCCATAAATTCTCCCATTAATTTTATTCTTAACAGTTCCGCAAAAATTT
>CAJHYN010000273.1_pt1 | contig 13961 bp, 15 predicted proteins | sample 9198641 | NCBI WGS metagenome assembly CAJHYN01 (sample SAMEA7708370, study PRJEB35096) | sediment metagenome | biome: marine neritic benthic zone biome [ENVO:01000025]; feature: sediment [ENVO:00002007]; material: shallow marine sediment [ENVO:03000034] sea grass bed [ENVO_01000059] ... | reverse complement strand
TCGGGAGAAGAAATTGATCCGAGGGCTGATCTTGTAAAAGCACTACTAGAATTCAAAAAATATAAAGAGATGTCAGAGGAGTTATTCTTATTTGAATCGGACCAATTAAAAAGAAATTATCGCTCTAATTTCGAAAGTGATATAAAAGAAGCTCCGCCTGAACTGGATTCATTATTGAAGAATATAACCATTTATGATTTGATTAAAGCCTTCAAAAAAGCAATGGAAGAAAAACCTGTTGAGCCTGTGCATGAGATTAAAAAAATAAATGTAACCATCGATGAACAGATAAAGTTTTTATTAGATAAAACAGCAAATAATGCTATAGTAAGTTTTGTTGAATTGATGGTTGAAATGAGGGAAAAGATTAGAATTGTTGTTACATTTATTGCTATGCTTGAATTAGTAAGAATGGGACAGATAGGATTACGAGAATCAGAAAACTTTAACGATTTTGAAATTTATGGTTTAGAAAATGGATAAGATTTATTATTCAATTGTAGAGTCATTGATTTTTGCTTCGGACGAACCAATTACCACAAAAGAAATTATAAAAGCTATTAAAGAGATTGACGGCGATGATATCGAAATAGATGTTGATTCGGTTGATGAAGCTGTTGCCACACTGAACGAGGGGTACGATAAAGTGGAATCCGCATTTCAAATTGTCAGCATTGCTGAAGGATACATACATGCTACACGAACAGAGTACTCTAAATATGTCGGTTATTTATCAACAGCCAAAAGCCGGAAAAGGCTTAGCCAGGCTGCATTAGAAACTCTATCAATAATTGCTTACAAACAACCGATAACAAAACCTGAGATTGAGCAAATTAGAGGCGTAAATTCGGACTATATGATTAATACTTTGCTCGAAAAAGAATTGATCACAATCAAAGGTAGAGCGGATACTGTAGGTCGTCCATTGCTTTACGTTACGACAGCAGAATTTCTTAAATATTTTGGATTGAACAAATTAACAGACTTGCCTAAGCCGCGTGAAATAGAAGAGATAATGCAGGATCAAGATTTTATTGAACAGAAAAGAAAACTACTGATGAATGAAATAGAAGAGATTGTTGAAAACGAAGTTGAAGCCGCAGAGAAATCAAACGATGAGACTGAATAAATTTTTAGCTGAATGTGGAATTGCATCACGACGGAAATCGGAAGAGTATATTACAAGCGGACGTGTATCGGTTAATAAAAAAATTGTTACTGATTTAGCTTGTACTATTGATCCTGACAAAGATGAAGTTAAGGTGGACGGAGAAAAGCTAAGAACAGAAAATAAAGTTTACTTTTTACTGAACAAACCAAAGGGCTTTGTCTCAACGACAAAAGATGAGAAAAATAGAAAATCGGTTGTTGATTTAATAAATACGCGTACCAAAATATTTCCGGTTGGAAGGCTTGATTATAATACAACAGGAGTTTTAATGCTGACAAACGACGGTGAGTTCTCAAATATTTTAACTCACCCAAGAAATAATATCCCAAGAGAGTATTCTGTTCTAATAGATAAAGAATTGAGTGTTGAGCATAGGGAAAGACTGTTAAAAGGAATTATTTTGGAAGGAAGAAAGAGCAGTTTTAAGAAAATAGAATTCCCCAAAAAAGGAAATTTCAAATCAGTAAAAGTTACTTGTTTTGAAGGGCGAAATCATTTTGTAAAAAAAATGTTTTCATCACTTGGTTATAATGTAAAAGAACTTGACCGAACAAAATTCGGTGAATTTAAAGCTGGCAAACTTTTACTTGGAGAATATAGGAAATTAACAAAAGAAGAAACAGCGTCTATATTATCAAGAAATTAATAAGAAAGAAATTCGGAGGATAAATTGGAAAACCATCATGAAGATGCTAATGTACTGATTAAGAGAAGACACGAAGAATTAGAAGAGCTCAGAAAGAATAACTTTGTACCCTATGCTTATCACTACGAGGTGACAATGCATTCACAATCGATAAAAGATGATTTTGAAAACCTTTTTGAAAAAAACGTAAAAATTGCCGGAAGAATCATGGCAATAAGGAGAATGGGTAAAGCATCGTTCTTCTCTATTCAAGATAAAGAGGGAAGAATTCAAGTTTACATAAGAAAGGATGAGGTTGGGGAAGAGAATTATAAAGCTTTTAAAATGATGGACATCGGTGACTTTATAGGCATCGAAGGATTTGTCTTTAAAACAAAGACCGGTGAGATTTCAGTTCACGCTAAAAGCATGACTATTTTATCAAAATCGTTAAGGCCCATTCCAATTGCTAAAGAAACTACTGATGAAGATGGTAATAAAGTTATTCATGATCAATTCTCTGATAAAGAATTGCGTTACCGCCAAAGGTATCTTGATTTAGTTTTGAATCCTGATGTAAAAGAAGTGTTTGTTCAAAGATCAAAAATAATTACTGCAATGAGAGAATTTTTAGACAACTGCGGTTATCTCGAAGTACAGACACCGATACTACAGCCTTTGTACGGTGGGGCTTCGGCTAGGCCCTTTGTAACACATCATAATGCTCTTGATATGGATTTGTATTTAAGAATAGCAGACGAACTTTATCTCAAAAGATTAATTGTCGGCGGTTTCGAAGGTGTTTATGAAATAGGTAAAGATTTTAGAAACGAAGGTATTGACAAAACACACAACCCTGAATTCACAATGATGGAATTATATGTTGCTTATAAAGACTATAACTGGATGATGGATTATGTTGAAGAACTTTTTAGAACAATTGCAAAGAAAGTATTTGGTACCACTAAATTCAATATTGAAGGGCAAGAAATAGACTTCGAACCAAAGTGGCAAAGAATTCCGATGTGTGATGAATTAAAAAGGATAACAGGAATTGATGTTCTAAATGATTCTGTTGATGAAATAAAGGAAGCATTAAAAAGCAGGGGAGTTGAATTAAAAGGCGGAGAAAGCAGAGGTAAATTAATCGATGAGCTTTTTGAGGTATCAATTCAATTATCTTTAATACAACCTTCTTTTGTTATAGATTACCCGGTTGAATTATCGCCATTGGCTAAAATGCACAGAACTAAAAAAGGATTAGTTGAAAGGTTTGAAGGTTTTGTCATGGGTCGGGAAATTTGCAACGCGTTTAGTGAGTTGAATGATCCGATCGATCAATTAAATAGATTCAAAGATCAAAACAAAATGCGTGAAGAAGGTGACGACGAAGCACATCAAATAGATGAAGACTATGTTAGAGCTTTGGAATACGGTATGCCTCCAACTGCAGGAATAGGGATCGGAGTAGATCGAATGGTTATGTTGCTTACAAATCAATCTTCAATACGCGACGTAATTTTATTTCCTCATATGAGACCCGATAAATAGTTAAACTTTTTTTATGAAAGTATATAAAATTATTAAAGCAGAATGGATATTTCTATTCTGCTTTTTTGTATCGTTAAACTATTCGCAAAAAATTGATTCTGCAAATGTTAATGATTCATTGGTTTTTCAAAAAAGAAACACTGCTCCTCTGTTGCCTCCGGTCAATAAATCGAATCTTATTAAACTTGGAATAGCTTCAGCTGTAGTTGGAATACCTTCAACATATAAGTTAAATGAAAACTTTTGGAAGGGGGATAGAACTAATTTTCATTTTTCAGAAAACAACAGTTCTTTTTTAATTACTAGCTTTTCGAAGTTTTACTCAACAAATTTTATTGCGCATTTTTATTCTGCTTCCTTGGAATATTCCAACTTTGACTATGAACTAGCGACTATTTATTCTGCTATCATCGCTACTGGGTATGGATTAATTACAGAATCGTTTGATGGTTTTACACTAAATGAAGGTTTTAATTTATCCGGACTCGGGTTTAATTTATTGGGCGGAGCTTATGTTTTGGGGCAATATTATATCCCGACTCTGAAACATTTTCAGCCGAGATTTAGTTTTGACTTAACCGCTGGTACAAATAATGACGTTTCCTTTTTCAGCGACTATGGAAATCATAAATACTGGTTTGCTCTAAGGGTAAAAGAGTTGTTACCTGAAAAAATATCGAAATTTTGGCCCTCTTTTTTAATGCTTTCGTTTGGACTTGGAACGAACTCAGATAGATTTGGAAACGTCATAAATAACGAATATTATATCGCATTTGATTTTGATGCAGAAGCATTGCCCTTTCAAGGCAGCTTTTGGCAGTTCTTAAAAAATACTTTGAATTATTTTCATTTTCCGTTGCCGGGCCTTAGAATTAGTCCCGACACAAAATTTATTACATTTACGTTTTGAGAAAAAGTATTGAACGTAATTAAAATAATAGATACATTAAAACTACTTTTGGTATTATTTGAGAGTCAGCTATGAAAAAGAAAATTGTTAAGTTTCCATTGATGTTCGTTATCCTTGTGTTTGGGATGACTCTGGGTTTTCAAATTCAAAATTTATTTTCAAGTGACAACCTTCGAGAAAACCTCAGAAAGTTTAACGATGTACTGAACTACACAAATAAATATTATTACGAAGATGTTAATTCAGGTGAGCTGGTTGAATCTGCCATCAAAGGAATGCTTGAGGAACTAGATCCTCACAGCGTTTATATTCCACCCACAAGGCAGAAGAAAGCTGAAGAGGAGTTCAGCGGTAAATTTGAGGGAATAGGAATTGAATTTCAAATAATAAAAGATACCATAACAGTAGTGTCACCGATTTCGGGCGGTCCTAGTGAAAAATTAGGTATTACCTCTGGTGACAGGATTGTAAAAATCAATAACGAAACCTCAGTAGGTTTTACAAATGATGATGTGTTTAAAAATTTGAGGGGCAAAAAAGGGACTCCGGTCGACGTAACTATTTACCGACCTTCAATAAATGATTTGCTAGATTTTACAATTATTCGTGATGAAATACCGATTTATTCGGTTGATACCCATTTAATGTATGATAACGAAACAGGGTACATTAGTTTATCTAGATTCTCCGAAACATCTTACGATGAAATGATAGATGCGCTAGATGATTTAACGAAAAAGGGAATGAAGAAATTAGTTTTGGATTTACGCAATAATCCAGGTGGTCTACTATCTCAGGCATTTAAGATTTCCGACTTGTTTGTTGATGGAAATAAAATGATCGTTTATACTAAAGGAAGATTTGAAAGATTCGATGAAGAATACTTGGCTGAAAAAAGATATCCGTTTGAAAAAATTCCGTTAATAGTTTTAGTCAATAGAGGAAGCGCTTCGGCAAGCGAAATTGTTTCCGGTGCTGTTCAGGATTGGGACAGAGGCATTGTTGTCGGCGAAACTACTTTTGGCAAAGGTCTTGTTCAAAGACCGTTTAAATTATCAGACAATTCAGCAGTGAGAATAACAATCGCAAAATATTTCACTCCTTCTGGCAGGGCAATTCAGCGGGATTACGATGATCCGAAAGATTATTATAAAGAAATAAGAAACCGTGAAAACGAGGAAGAAGGATTAAACATAGACCATGCTGCTGAAAACGATACTACAAAGCCTGTGTTCAAAACTAAAGGCGGAAGAACTGTTTACGGCGGCGGCGGAATTACACCAGACTACATAGTAAAAAATGATCTTATAACTGACTATTCTGTTGAACTTAGAAGAAAAAATGCATACTACGAATTTATCAGAACATATTTGGACGAAAACACAAATAAAATTAAAAAAGAATATCCTACACTTACAAAATTCTTGGATAAATTTAATTTTAGTGAAAATGAGGTTGATGCCTTTGTTAACTTGACAAAAAAGATTGGAATTGAATTTGACGAAGAAGATTTTAAAAAAGATAGAGATTATATTCTGACAAGATTGAAAGGATATGTTGCACGTGAATTTTGGAAAAACAAAGGATGGTATTCAGTATTGTTAAGAATTGACAAGACATTTAATAAAGGAATAAGTGTTTTTGATATTGCGGAAGATATTGCTGAATTAAAATAACGGTTTATGACAGAACAGAAAATATTTCCATATAAAGGCATTTTACCCGCCATAGATGATTCGGTTTTTTTAGCATCAGGCAGTAAAATTATTGGTGACATAGTTATTGGCAAAAAATCAAGCATTTGGTATAATACTGTAATTAGAGGTGACGTAAATTATATACGAATTGGCGAACAAACCAATGTGCAGGATTGTTCAATGCTTCATGTTACAAACAATACCCATCCGTTAATAATCGGAAACAAGGTTACCATTGGCCATAGCGTTACTTTGCACGGTTGTACTGTAAAGGATTTGACTTTAATAGGGATCGGAAGTATAGTTTTGGATGGGGCAATTGTTGAAGAACAATCTATGGTTGCGGCAGGCGCAGTAGTAAGGCCCGATTTTATTGTGCCCTCGGGTAAACTTGTTGGCGGAGTACCTGCTAAAGTAATCCGTGACTTAACCGAAGAAGAAATTCATGAATTTGAAAAATCTGCGCAAAGATATTTGGACTATACTGAAATCACTATAGAATCCCTGAAAGAATATAGAGCTACAGAAAAAATATAGAATTCATATTGAATAAGAACGTTTTTGTATCGGTAAATCATAATTCGATCTTAAGTAAAGCTGAAGTCCATAAAATAATCTCCAGACTTAAAAAATTGTTATTATTTCAGATTGAAAATTTGCCAATCAATTTTATTTCTTCTGAAGTGATTCATGAACTAAACAAAACGTATTTAAAACACGATTATTCAACAGACATAATCACCTTTAATTATTCGGGTAAAAATGATATCTTGGATGGTGAGATTTTTATTTCTTTGGATGATGCTCTTTCAAATTCTAAAAAATATAAGGTGCATTTTTCGAATGAAGTAGTTAGACTTATTATACATGGAATTTTACATTTGTTAGGTTACGATGATACTGACAAAGTTTCGAAGTTGAAAATGAAAAAAGAAGAAAACAAATTGGTTGATATTATAAGTAAAGAAATCAAAAAAGGTTCATTTAAGTATGGCAGCTAAAATTGTTGAAGTTATTGCCAAGATTTTGGAAGGTTTGAATAACAACATTACGCTCGACGAAGTAAATAATTTATTGAGTACCAATAAAGAGTTTGATAAACAAACTGTAAGTGTTGCCTTCAGTCTTGTATACGATAAAGTTTTAAGCAATAGAGTTAAGCATAAGCAAGAAAGGGACAACTCTGATAATATTAGAATGCTGACTGATGAAGAAAAAGAAATTTTAGGAATAGATAACAGTAATTACATATTACATCTATACAATGTTGGGTTGTTAAATTCTGTAGATTTAGAATTAGTATTGGAACAAGCGGCTTTATTTCCGGATAACACAATTACAAAGGAAGATATCAATTGGATAATTCTGATATCACTTGTTGATTTTAATGAGGACATCTTGCCCGGGAGCAGAATACTTTTGTATTCATCCGATAATATAAACTAACCTTCTGATATAAATTAGTTTTCATATGAATGAAAATTATACTATCAATCAATGCATTGATAATTTCCTCGGTGAACTTTCAGGAGTAAAGAGAGCATCAAAAAACACACTTGATTCTTATAAAATAGATTTGGAACAATTCCATAAATTCTGCACTCTGAAAGAGATTACAACTATTAATAAAATTTCTGAAAACACCATCAGGCTTTTTTTAATGGATCTAAATGACAAAAAATTGTCAAAAGTATCCATTTCGCGGAAGCTGTCAACTTTGAGGGGCTTTTTAAATTTCTTATTAAAAAACGAATACATTGAAGATAACCCGATTGCGGATATTGCGAATCCCAAAATCAGTAGAAAATTACCTGAAACAATAAATGTTGACTCTTTCTTAAAAATTATTACATTACTATCAGAAGAAGAGGATAAAGAGAAAAGCTTGCTAATAAGATCAATTTTTGAATTGCTTTACGGTTGTTCTCTTAGAGTTTCGGAACTATGCAATTTGAATGTTAGTGATGTTGATTTTTCTAACTCGACTATACGTGTGCTTGGTAAAGGGTCTAAATTACGAATCGTTCCAATTGGAAAACCATCCTTAGAAATAATTAGAAACTATTTAACGTTATTCGAAAGTAAAAGTAAAAATGAATCTTTACTTGTTGCTAAAAGCAGAAAAAGAATTTACCCAAAATTAGTTCAGAGGCTCGTAAAGAAATATCTGTCGAAAGTTACAGACATTTATAAAAAAAGTCCGCACATTTTAAGACACAGCTCGGCTACTCATATGCTTGATGAAGGTGCAGACTTGATGGCGGTAAAAGAAATTTTAGGACACGAAAATTTATCTACCACACAAATATATACGCAGGTTAGTATAGAGAGGTTAAAAAAAACACACAAAAAATCACACCCAAAATCATAAAGGAGTGCACTATGAATATTCAAATCACTTCAAGAAAGTTCAGGGCAAAAGATTCTCTGAAATTATATATCAAGGATGAATTAAAATCATTGTCAAGATTTAATGACGAAATTAGGGAAGCAAATGTAGTCCTAAGCTTTATGCACCAAAAAGATAGTATAAAAACCGCAGAAATTAATCTTAAAATTCCTGGTCAATCAATAGTCGCAAATGAAACAACTGATGACTTTAAAAAATCTATAAATGCTGCAACGGAAAAACTAGCAAGAAGATTGAAGAAATTAAAAACAAAAAGAATTGCTAAAAAAAGATGATCAAAATCAATCAAAAAAGTATTAGCTCCAAAGGTAGCATTACGGTTGAATATTTTTTTCAACAAACTAAAGATAGATTTAATCTAAAATTACTTACAAAAAATAAGGAAGGTTTTAAAAGATTAATAACAGATTATAATTTGCACAGACCCGGTTTAGCGTTAGCCGGGTTTGTTGATTTATTTTCATTTAACAGGGTTCAGATTTTCGGCAACACCGAGATGCAGTATCTTGATCAGCTAACTAAAGATGAAAGAGCGGAAGCACTAAGCCGTTTAAGTGAATTTGAAATACCCTGCGTAATTATTACTGATAAAAATAAACCCTTTGATGAGATTATTGAATTAGCTGAGAAACACGGGTTCTGTGTTTTTAGCTCAAATTATTCCACGACTAAATTAACATATTTTGTAACAGATTTATTGGAAGACCAATTTGCTCCACGCTTGTCTATTCACGGTTCTTTTGTAGATGTCTACGGAGTTGGAATGCTTTTTGTCGGAAGTTCTGGAATTGGTAAAAGTGAAGTCGCCTTAGATTTAGTGGAGAGAGGTCATAGACTTGTTGCCGATGATGTCGTAATATTTACGAAAAAGGGTGAAGGTATAATAATGGGCTCTGGTACCGAAGTTGCCAAACATTTTATGGAAGTGAGGGGCATAGGTATTATTGACGTTAGAAGCATGTTTGGTGTTCGTGCTATTAGGTTTCAAAAAAGACTTGAAATAGCTGTTGAGATGGAGGTTTGGGACGACAATAATGACTATACCAGAACAGGGCTTGATACAGAAACAATAGACATTCTAGGTATAAATATAAAATATATAAAATTGCCTATCGTTCCGGGCAAAAACCTTACTGTTATTTCTGAAGTTATTGCATTGAATTATTTATTGAATCATTACGGCTATAATGCAGCTAAAGTGTTTCAAGAAAATTTGCTCCAAAAATTAAAGCAGAAATCAAAAGGAGTAGACAGAATAATCGACTATTTTGAGCACGATTTTGAGTAGCTAGTCGTTAAAAATATATAGTTGACTTGATATATTACTTTTATTATCTTCGCACCGTCATTATGAAAAGTTTCTATTATTTTTCTAGAAATAGGTTAAAGTTCGTAGAGGTTAAAAACTTCTACCGTAAATTTATATTCCTCATTATCTTCTTTTCAATACTTACTTCTTTTGTTTTGTTTAGTGGATTTTTTATTATAAGAGAAATTATTAATCCCAATGCTGAAGTTGAAGCATTGCAAAACGAAAAGAGAGAGTTGTCTAAGAAGCTTGAAGAGTTAACGGAGAAGTATACCTATTTTGAAGCCACATTAGACAGCCTTAATGGGGTTAATAACTACTTAAGAATGGCTGTAAATTTGGAACCTATTGGTGAAGAAGACAGAAATTTCGGTACTGGGGGATCGGTATTTGAGAAATTTAAACCTGTTAATTCCAAGGATGTTAAAGATATCATCAGTAATCTTGATGATTATACCGACAAGATTGAGCTGAAACTTAAATTGGAGCAAAATAATTTTGTTGAAATAAGCAAAACATTGGAAGTAAATAAAAAACTTTATGACGCGATTCCAGCTATAAAACCTGCTGACGGTTACTACGGTGATAGATTTGGAATGAGAAGACATCCGATCTTAAAAGTCAGAAGAATGCACCATGGAATTGATATTGTTGTTGATAGGGGAACAGATGTATTTGCGCCGGGCGGAGGCAAGGTTGAATTTACTGGCAGAAAGGGAAGCTCAGGAATTACAATTATAATTGACCATGGATTTGGCTATAAAACTTATTACAGGCATTTAAGTAAACTCTTGGTAAGAAAAGGAGCAAAAGTTAAACGCGGTGATAAAATAGCTTTATCCGGCAATACCGGCCTATCAAAAGGACCTCACTTACATTATGAAGTTCACCATAATGGTATTTCATTAAACCCAAGAAATTTTATTTATGACGATATCAATATTTTTGAATTTGTAGAAAACATTAAAAAACCTGAGTAATTTAGGGGGAAAAAGAAACCTATGATCTGGACAGTCGAACTCGCATCCTATCTAGATGATGCACCTTGGCCGGCTACTAAAGAAGAATTAATCGATTACGCTGATAGAATTGGAGCTCCCTTAGAAGTAATTGAAAATCTAAAAGAGCTTGAAGAAAATGAAGAAATTTATGAGTCAATTGAAGATATATGGCCAGATTTCCCAAGTGACGAAGATTTCTTCTATAATGATGAAGACGACAATTTCTAATTCATATCCCGGTTAATTATGGTACTGTATCGGGATAAAATTTACGGGCAGAAAAACGTCCTTCAAACTCTTTCCAAAATAAAAGAATCAGCTAAAATCCCGCATGCTTTTTTATTTAGCGGTTTATCCGGAGTTGGTAAATTTCATACTGCAATTGAATTTGCTAAGTTGATTAACTCGGATGATAATAACCAATTAAGGGATAAGCTTGATCAGAAAATTTCAAAACTATCCGAGCCTTACTTAAAACTTATTATGCCTTTACCAAGAGGGAAGGGTGAAACAAATTCAGATTCCCCCCTTGATAAATTAAGCCCAGAAGTTGTTTCTAATGTGAATGAACAGATATTAAAAAAATCTTTTAATCCTTTTTACCCTGTTCATATTGAGAGAGCTTTCAACATAAAAATCAGCAGTATCCGCGAAATAAAGAAGTTTGTTTCGTTTAATTATGATGATATAAAATACAGAATTATTTTGATTTACGATGCTCATTTAATGAACACAGAGTCTCAAAATGCTTTGCTTAAAAACCTTGAAGAACCGCCTGAAGGATTTATTTTTCTTCTTATAACTTCTAACAAGGAAAGTTTATTACAGACAATTTTATCCCGCTGCTGGCAGATAAATTTTTCTCCGCTAAAACACACCGAAGTAAAAGAAATATTGTCAAGTAAATTTGAAGTGCCGGAAAATGAAGCTCAAAAGTTGTCAATTTTTGCCGGAGGGTCAGTGACAAATGCATTGGAATTAATGAATCATGAGTTCAATGATTTGCTTGACCGTACTATTGAAATACTTCGCTACTCATTGGCTGGAAGATACAATACTGCATTAAATCAAATGAAAGAATTAATCCAATCAAATTCTATCCAGGAAATGAAACTATTCTTTTCTTTGATTACAAACTGGTTTAATGACGCAAACAAAGTTCGTATCGAAAACAATAATGAAAATGAATTTGACGAAGAATATCTAGAAACTCTAAATAAGTTCAATATCAGATTTTCTGAAGTATCTATCTACAACATAATTTCGGTACTTAACAAATTGCACTCATCAATTGACAAAAATATCAACTTGAATATAATAACCCTGAATGTTATATTAGAGTTATCATCTTTGATAAAGAGGTAATTTTGTATAATATAGATTTGTCTTTCCTAAAAGGAGAGATAGTTTGCCCAAATAAAGAAGACATCAATATCAAATATAATGATAAATATAAAAACATCATTGTAGATGACTTTAACTCGCAGCACGGCAGAATAAGCGGTTGCCAGGCTTGCGAAGTCGAACATTTCAATAAAACACCATTTGATAAAAGAAACATAGTTGAAGCAGAAAGTAAAGGTTTACTCGGACATCATTTTTGTCTGATAAACGAAAGTCTGTTAAACGAAATTGAGCAACGCGATTTAATCATTGTTAAAAATGATAATGATTATGAAATCGCTAGGATTATTGAAAAAGGCGAAATAGTAAGAATCAAAAGGCAAAAGTTCGGACTTTATTCGGAGAAACTTCCGCAGGTAATAAGAAAAGCAACCGATGAAGATTCTGAAAAGTATAAAAAAAATTTGATGGATGAACAAAGATCAAAACCAATATTTGGGAATCTGGTTGATAAGTTCAACTTAAGCATGAAATTAGTTGATGTTCATTTTCAATTTGACAGGAAAAAATTGTATTTCTTTTACACAGCTGATGGAAGAGTAGATTTTCGTGAACTTGCAAAAAGCTTAGCAACAGAATTCAAAACCAGGATTGAATTAAGACAAATTGGTGTTCGTGACGAAGCAAAAAGAATTAGCGGAGTAGGAACTTGCGGAAGAGAATACTGCTGTTCATCCTTTTTGTGTAATTTCAAAAGAATTACCACTCAAATAGCAAACGAGCAAAACTTGTCATCGAACATCTCAAAACTTAGCGGGCCTTGCGGAAAACTTAAGTGCTGTTTAAGTTTTGAAATGGAAGAGAATTAGTTCCTTAGATTTGAGATGTAAGTATTAAGTATCAAGACATAAGATGAAACTTGATACACTTTTAAATTATTCTTAAAGTTCTATTACTCCGTAGCTTCAAGGAAGCAGAGCTGTCCTTTTTGAAATGATATTATTTTTATTACTTCTGATTTGATTATATCCGTAAGTTTTTATCTTTAACATATTCATAATTTCACTTATCTTGTAAGTTCAAATTCTAACTTTACGACATCGTATCTCATTCATAAAATTTTAAATAGTCTGAGGAATCTATGAAAAAAGTAGTAATTGTTTCTGCAAAAAGAACTCCCGTTGGTTCCTTTCAAGGTGCTCTATCAGGAGTAAAAGTTCCGTATTTGGGAAAAGTTGCAATTGGAGGTGTATTAAATGAAACCGGGATTGAGAAGTCTTTGGTTGATGAAGTAATTATGGGAAATGTTCTTGCAGCTGGTGTCGGTCAGGCTCCGGCAAGACAAGCTGCTCTTTATGCAGGGTTGCCTGAAAAAACTGAGTGCATGACAATTAATAAAATGTGCGGCAGCGGATTAAAAGCAGTAATGCTTGCAGATCATGCGATTAGATGTGGAGATTCGGAGATAATAATTGCTGGCGGAATGGAAAACATGACAGATGCGCCATATTTGCTTCCTAAGGCAAGAAATGGTTTTAGGTTGGGTCATGGAGAGATTATCGATTCTATGATCAGAGATGGGCTCTGGGACGTTTACAACGACTTCCACATGGGAAGCTGTACTGAAGCTTGTGCAAAAGACTTTCAATTTACACGTGAGCAAGCGGATGAATTAGCAGTTAATTCTTACAATAAAGCCCTGGCAGCTCAAAAAGAAGGAAAATTCAAAGATGAGATTGTTCCTGTTCCGGTTAAAATGAGAAAAGAAGAATTTTTGGTTGATGAAGACGAAGAGCCGAAAAATGTGAAATTTGATAAGATTTCAAAGCTGAGGCCTGCTTTTGAGAAAGATGGAATTTTGACCGCCGCAAATTCATCTAAAATTAATGACGGTGCTGCAGCTGTTTTAGTCATGACTGAAGAAAAAGCAAAAGAATTGGGAC
>CAJHYN010000322.1_pt1 | contig 13991 bp, 17 predicted proteins | sample 9198641 | NCBI WGS metagenome assembly CAJHYN01 (sample SAMEA7708370, study PRJEB35096) | sediment metagenome | biome: marine neritic benthic zone biome [ENVO:01000025]; feature: sediment [ENVO:00002007]; material: shallow marine sediment [ENVO:03000034] sea grass bed [ENVO_01000059] ... | reverse complement strand
GCGGCAAAGCTTTACAGGCAGGCTTCGGCAAGGGGAAATGAAGCTGCCTGGAATTCATTAAAAAAAATGTATAATGAGATCAGACCCGATGAAACTGAATTTGTTATTTTTGAAGAATAATTATTTTACTTTCATTAAAATAATAGTTAGATCATCATGCGAAGCGGTATTGCCCCTAAATTGATTTATTGCTAAAATAATTCTCTTTTTAATTTCGTCAACTTCCAAATGTGAGTTGTTTTTAATAACGCTTTTTAGGTTATCAATTCCAAATTCGCTTTTATAACTATTCATTGTTTCAGTAATCCCGTCAGTGTACAAACACGCAATATCTCCTTCTGAAATTTCAACACTTTTTTCTTCGAGGGTTTTTTCAAATATGCCTTTGTCATTTAATCCAATTCCTATCCCTTTGGGATTAATTTCTTCAAACTCCTTTGTGGAATTCCTGTAAACCAATAAAGGCGTGTGGCCTGCTCTACAGAATCTTAATTTACCTTCACTATCAATACAAGCTGCAATTACCGTTAAAAAATATTCCGGGAGTAATTTTTCTGAGAAATGTTTTTTGAGATCGATAATCAATTCTTTGGGACTTTCGACATGCTTAATTAAATAATTTATAATAGCCTGAACCCTTACCATATACAATGCAGCTGCAATCCCTTTGCCGGAAATATCGCCGATGACTAGATAAGTTTTACAATCATCTTTTGGGCTTTTTATAAAATCATAGTAATCACCGCTAACTTCTTTTGCGGATTCATAATAGGCGGAGATGCTGAAATAATCGTTTTTCGGTGGTGTATTGGGCATTAAATCTGCTTGAATTTTTCTTGCTAAAGACAATTCATCCTTAGCCGTTAGTTTATCCGCTAACTCAAAAGCCAGAAGCGCATTGACAATTAAAAAGGCCAACGAAAAGTAAACCAGGTTCAAGTTAATCAATCCTATCAAAAAAATCAGAACAGCGGCTAAATAAAAAATTCTCCTGCCTGCAGACATTTTCAACAGAAAAGCATTAAAAAGGCTTCTCAAAAAAACCAAAGCTCTAACAAGCTTGTTTTGCGACTTATTTTCGTCCTTTGGAATTTCAGAAGCAAAGAACTCATATACTTCGGTTGCTTCCCTTTTGAGGAGCTTTTGCATTTCATTGTAGCTTAAGTCGCTTGTGTATAAATCGAATAATTTTTTAATTGGATTTTGTTCAGGCAATTTTTTCTCGTGATCTATTTAAAGGGAAAATATTATCGAAAATAAGGTGGTTTAATAATGAAAAAAAAGCAAGTTGATGAATTGATAAAATTATCCGGCTAACCATTACTACCAATTTTTGATATATTTTTGACGAATTTAGATTGTAAAAGTTAGCCGATGTGAAATGTATTAAATATAATCAACATATTGCTTATCGGTATCTAAAATATGAACTGTTAACCAGTTTTTAAGGAAGTTTAAGACTTCAATACTTATCATAGCTTTACCGGTATCAAACTTTTCCTTTAATTCGAGAACTTCTTTAGTAAGAATATCATGCTCCTTTTTGTGAGTGAAGTATCCGGCAAAATTGACTTTTTGCATCATTCTTTCTTCAGTATCAAAATGCTCTTTTGTATAATTGATCAACTCGTAAAATGTTTTTGCTAAAGCATCCTTACCTTTACCTTCCTTCATCGAATCGTGCAATTCGTTTACAAGGTTAACCAGCTTCCTATGCTGATTATCAATTATCTCGTTCTTAACACTGAAATTATCAGTCCAAGCTATTAGCGACATTTTGTCTCCATATTATCTAATTTTATTTAACGAAAGGAACATACTTTTTATCTTCATCAAGAATATGGTTTGTTAGCCAATTTTTGAGAAAATTAAGTACTTCGATACTCAAACTTGTCTTTCCCGACTTGAATTTGTTTTTCAAATCAATTACTTGATTAGTTAAATCAAAATGAATTTTTTTATGACTGAGAAACGCCGGATAGTTTTTTGATTCCATTAATTTTTCTTCATAAGAGAAATGTTCTTTAGTATAACTAATCAATTTTTCAAAAATGTTTCCTAATGCTTCTTTGCCCTTACCGCTTTTCATTGCGTCGTGAAGTTGATTTACAAGGTCTACTAATTTCTTGTGCTGTTGATCGATAATAAAGTTGTTTACACTGAAGTTATTTGTCCAATCGATTAATGCCATGTTATCTCCGTTTTAAAAAAAATAAAACAAATTTAATTATCGGCATAAATCAAGATTATTTTACACGATAAACAAAAATTTAATATTAAGTTTTTACTTTTTAACAGGTTGACGAATTATGGTTTTCCATTTAGCAGTATCTGCTCTGCGAATGTCGCTCAAATATATTTCGTGATGTTTGCCCGTTCTTTGGTAACCGCATTCTTCAATAAAATTATGAAGCTTTTCGATTGTGGGGCCTTCTTCACTGAATGGACCAATATGCATAATTTGTGCAGCTTTGCCTTCTTTAAATTTCTTGAAATAAAGCTTATCAATTGAGGATAAATCTTTTTTCTTTTTTACAGCCTCAGTTGCCGAATTTATATCTTTATTCGTGATGAATTCAGGATGCATTATCATCATGGTCCAAAACCATTCGTCTTTTCTTCCTTCTGTAAATGCCGTATAATCATCAGCCCACCATAAACCTTGCATAGGCATTACAGCATAATCAATTCCTCTTTCACCTTTTTTAATCATAAACTTTAGTGTGTATGAAACTGAAAACAAAGCTTCAACAGCTTTTTTGTATTCTTGAGCTGTATTCGGGTCGCCTTTCCCGTCAATCATCAAAAATTGGAATTCCGGTACATCTACAATATCACATTTTTTTGCTGAAGGTTTGTAAAGACTTTTATATTCTTTTTTGTAATCTATCTTTTCCATTTATTGCACCATTTTTTCAATATTCAATAGACAATAAAAAATAATCAATTAAGACCTTCTTTGCATTTCTTGCGTATTTGAATTTTTTGTTAAGTAGTTGAAATCTTGATGAATCTTATTTATATTCAAGACAACTGAATCCAAATATATCTTAATGATTTTATGAACATAAAACTAATTTTGACTAGCCTTTTTTTAATTATCTCACTTAATTTTGGACAAGAGACTTCTGTCTTAAGTGAAGAATCAGAAGCGTGTATTGACTGCCACATAACAGTTTCCCCAGGTATTGTTGAAGACTGGAAAGACAGCAGGCACTCCAAAATAACTATCACAGCAGCTTTCCAAAAAGATGAACTTGAAAGAAGAATTTCAATTCAAGACTTAAATTCAGTTGGTGATAGTAAAATTGTTGTTGGCTGTTACGAATGCCATGGATTGAATACTGATAGACATAAAGACAGCTTTGAACATTTCGATTACCAGATAAATGTTGTGGTTTCGCCAAATGATTGCGGCAGTTGTCATCCTATAGAAGTAGAGGAATATCTGCCATCCAAAAAAGCACATGCTTATGGTAACCTAAAAAAGAATGCTGTTTACAATTCTTTGGTTGAAACTGTAATCGGAATGAAGGAATTAAGTGACGGACACATTAAGTTTTTGCCAAGTAGTGGTATTACTCAACAGGAAACTTGTTTTGCTTGTCACGGTTCTGAAATCAAGGCAGAGGGCACAAAACTAATTGAGTCCGACCTTGGTGAGATTGAAGTACCGAATTTGCTCAACTGGCCGAATCAAGGAGTAGGTAGAATAAATCCGGACGGAAGCAAAGGTTCATGCACTTCATGCCATCCACGCCATAGTTTTTCTATCGAAACTGCTCGTAAACCTTATACTTGTGGACAGTGTCATTTGGAACCGGATGTACCTGCGTACAATGTTTACAAAGAGAGCAAGCACGGAAATATTTTTGAATCTCAAAAAGAGAAATGGGATTTCGAAAATGTGCCCTGGCAGATTGGTAAAGATTTCAAATCCCCGACTTGTGCAACCTGTCATAACAGTTTGATTACCGACAGTGAAGGAGAAGTAATTGCAGAAAGGTCACACAATTTTGCTAGCAAGCTTTGGGTAAGGATTTTCGGATTAATTTATTCACATCCACAACCTAAAACGGGTAAAACTTATGAAATAAAAAATAAAGACGGATTACCATTGCCAACAACTTTCAGCGGAGAAATTGCAGACGAATATTTATTGACTAAAGAAGAGCAATTGGAAAAACAATCTAAAATGGGAGCCGTTTGTAAGTCTTGTCACGGTACAAGCTGGACTGAAAAGCAATTTGCGAAATTAGAAACCGTAAATGCAGAAACTGATAGAATGGTTGAAAATTCAACTACCCTAATTTCTGAAGCGTGGGAAAAAGGGTTAGCAGATAAAACCAATCCGTTTGATGAAGAAATTGAAATGTTGTGGGTTAAGCAATGGTTGTTTTATGCAAACTCTATTCGATATGGAACAGCAATGATGGGACCGGATTATTCGACATTCAAAAACGGCTGGTTGAATATGACTAAAGGTTTGGTGAAAATGCATAAGTGTATTAAAGACTATAAGTAAATTTCAGTTATAAGGTTGAAGCTTTTTTGATTTTACTTCTCGTTAGATGGCTTAAGTCATCAGTAATATTTTAAAAGATGAGAAAGCAATAATTGCGGTTGAGATTTTTGTAATATCCCATCTTTTAAAAAGATAGAATCTCTAAAGGCAATAACTATTTCGGATCAATTGATATCAGAAAACATTAGATGGTAACATAAATGAAAATATCAAAATGCTCTGATCGATCTATTTTGGTTCCGTGCGAATTAAAAAATTTTGAATATCAAATTGAACCTTACATAGGATGCGAGCATAACTGCCACTATTGTTATGTGCTCAATTTAGCTGAGACTGATTGGACAAAAGAGATATTGATCCATAAAGATATCACCAGTCAACTGGATGAAGAACTTGAAGGAATAGCCCCACAAACAGTTTATATGGGTTATTTTACAGATCCATATCAACCGACTGAAGCTAATTTAAAACAAACAAGAAAAGTTCTTGAACTTCTTTTGGAGAAGGGATTCTCTGCAAGCATTTTAACAAAATCAAATTTAGTGGAAAGAGATATTGATTTATTGCAGCAAATGGAGAATGCTTCTGTAAGTGTTTCGGTTGCATTTAATGATAATTGTTTTAGACAAAAATTTGAGGGCAACACTATTGATACTGAACTTAGAGTACAAGCACTAGAGAAGTTAAAAAATGCTGGTGTCAAAACTTCAGCATTAATTTGCCCTGTAATTCCCTTTATTACTGATGTGATATCCCTAATAGATATGTTGCAACTTTTTGCAAATACAATCTGGATTTATGGACTAAGCATTCTTGACCGGACAGAAAAAAACTGGCAAAATGTTCAAAGAATATTAAATGATGAGTTTCCCAAAAAAGCAGATCAGATAGAAGAAATTATTTTTAAGAAGGATCATGAATATTGGAAAGAATTGAGAAAAGATTTGGTTGAAATTCAGAAGGATAATCAGTTGGATTTAAGAATACATCTGTAGAGCTATTTTGATTTTTTTAACCTCCAAGGTTTCGGTAACCTTGGAGGTTTAGTTCATAAGCAACATTAATTTAATATATAATTCAGATTTACAAATCTTTTTTTATCTAGGCACGTCTTATCATCCTTACAATTTCGAAAAATAATAATTGGTTACATCTTAAGAGGTGAACAAATGAAAAAAGCACTCTTATCTTTTTTTATTTTATCGTTTGCAACGTCAAAAATATTTGCTGGCTGGGCACATTACACTCACATTAACTACATTAAAGAAGCAGTAAGAATTTTACCACACTTTGATTACGAAATGTGTCTGTATTACAAAGATCATCTCATCGAAGGAGCAGTTGAAGGGGAAATTCATTACAAATTTATAACTGCAGGTAAATATCCGTTGTGGATGTCGGAGCTAACCGAGGAAGAAATCACATTCCTAAATGGAATTCCCATTAATGATCTAAATGTAAATTCTGCAGCAGTGTTTTTCGCTAAGCGGTTTGAATCATTAAGAGAAAATTTGGATCTACTGGATAAACCTTATTCAAGAATTATGTTTGAACTGGGATATTTTCTTCATTCGATTAACAATTCATTAATTCCGGAGTATCAAGGCGGTAAAAGTCCATGGCAGCAAGCTGGATCGAAAACCGACTCAATCGATATAAAAACCTTAAAAATTGAGATGATTTCTAATTTAGAAGAATGGTTATTAAAAACACTGGAAGAAAACTTAAAGTTAAGAGCTGAATGGACTAAAGCATCTGAAGATGAAATCAAAGAAGAGTTTTTGAGAATTGCTGCTAAAGCACACGAAAGAAATATTTATAACACAGCAAGTTTAATCGAATATGTTTTGAATGATACTTTTGGACCATCGGATGAACGTTTAAGAAAAATTATTGCTGAAAAGCACGCAAAGCATTTTAAATCAAACGGCGGAAGAAAACCGGGTATTTAGTGGGATTTGATTTTTGTATCACTTAATAATTATCCTAATCTTTGATCTAGGTGACAGCCACGAATGAATGTTATTTTATAATTTTGTAAATTTGATAAAAAAAAGAAATGCCAACAGATACATTTATAAGAAATAATATCTTAAGAAGAATTCAACGACTACCATCAGGTAAGCTAATTGAACTCAAGAAATTTGTTGATAAACTTGATCAAACGTCATTTAGCAAATCTGAAATATTATCCTTTGCCGGTTCTTGGAGTGAGATAGAAGAATCAATATTTGTAGATTTTACAGATGAGCTAATTTCTAAACGTAAATTAAACAAGCGCAGATTTGAATAATAGAGCGTTACTTGATACTGATATTTTATCCTATTTTCTAAAAGGTGATCCTGCCGTAGTTAGACAAGTGAAAACTTACCTAAATACAAACGACATTTTAGAAATAAGTATTATTACTTATTATGAAATTACAAGTGGTTTGCTTGCTAAAAATGCCTCGAAACAATTAAAAGTTTTTGAAGATTTCTGCTGAGCTATATTCAAAGCTAAAACAGAAAGGAGAGATAATTGATGATATTGATTTGCTGATAGCTGGAATAGCGATTGAAAACGAAATGACACTTATAACGAATAATACAAAGCATTTTGAACGGATTCCAGATTTGAAGATTGATAATTGGAAATCTGATTAAGTTGTTGGGTCACTTGATTTTAATAAATATTAAATTTAATTTTTCATAAAATATGTTGGTAAAAACATGTTACTAAACTACATAAACTCTGCAATGAAAAAAGCGGTATATGAAATTCTAAAGGATGACAACTCTTATTATGGAGAAATTCCCGGTTTTGAAGGAGTTATTGCAAATGTAGAAAATTTGGAAGAATGTAGGGAGCAGCTAAGGGAAGTATTGGAAGAATGGATTTTAGTGCGAGTCGCAAAAAATCTTCCATTGCCTTCCGTTGATGGTGTTTCTCTAAAAATAACCAATGTAGCATAATGCCTCCTTTGGCTCCTATCAAAAGGAAAAAATTAATCTCATTTCTTAGAAAAACAGGTTTTGAAGGTCCATTCTCAGGTGGAAAACACCAATTTATGATCAAAGATAAATTAACACTTACAATCCCAAATCCTCATAAAAGTGATATTGGAAAAGAATTATTAATTAGAATTCTAAAACAGGCAAAAATCAATATTGATGAATGGGAAAAGTTATAGGTGGTGCTTATTAACACTAACATATTGAGTTGCTAAATAATAAAAAAGTATAGGCTTACATGTTTGGGAAAATATTGGTTTATTTTAGTAACAGGAATATATTTTGGGGTCTATTCCAATATTCTTAGAAAAAAATCAGAAAAACATACAACCAAAGAGTACGATGAAATGCTTAATGATCATAAAAGATTATTTGATCCACCAATTGAAAAATATCTAACGGATCAAGGGAAGTTAATACAAGAAAAAGCTCAAAAGAAATTGTGGTTTGCATTCGCGTTCTTTTTTGCAAGTCTAATTTTATCTATTATATTTCCAAATCCTTTCACCCCCTAAAATAATCGAAGCAACTATTACGAATTACTTTGAAGTTTAAGAAGCAGTTTCCTATTTTTAGCGTACTTATAAATCTGATTATAAATTATTTTACAGAGTAAAATGAAAATTAAAGATATATGGTGGAAAGCTCTTTTATTTATTTTAATGACATATGTAATTATAGCAGGCATTTCTTTCCCGATAGTTAAAAGCCCTTCCACTTGGTATGAATTCCCGAATATTCCCGGTCTTGACGAAAAAGCCAAAATCATTTTCTTTCATGTTCCTACAGCATGGCTTGCAGTTATTGCTTTTTTAATGGCAATGATTTACGGTGTGAAATACTTGAGAAAACAGAATCTGGATGACGACGCTAAGTCAAATGCAGCGCTCCAGCTTGGAATGATTTTCTGCATTCTAGCAACTGTTACCGGGTCAATTTGGGCTAAGTTTACATGGGGCGCATTCTGGCATTGGGATCCCCGTGAAACAAGTATATTCGTTCTGTTGTTAATATATGGTTCCTTATTTGCTTTAAGGTCGGCAATTGAAAATGAAGATAAACGTGCAAAGCTTTCGGCGGTATACTCAATAATTGCATTTTTAACCGTGCCGTTTTTTATTTTTATTATGCCGAGAATTATGCCAGGCTTACATCCGGGTTCTGCAGACGATGTTAACTCAGGCCCGGTGGTAGATTTTCAAATGAATTCAAACATGCAGATGGTATTCTATTTATCGTTAATTGCTTTTACAGTTTTATATTCATGGATGTGGAAGCTCAGTTATAAATCAATAATTATTAAAGACAAACTTTCTAAAAAATTAATCTGAGGTAATCTTGGACGGATTTTACAACTTCTTAAATAGCAATTCAATTTTTATAGTTCTTTTCATAGTTTTGGTCGTGTGGGTGGGGATATTCGTTTTCCTTTTTAACACCGACAAGCGGTTGAAGGCAATTGAAAAGGAGTTAAAGGAGAATTAAGATGAAAAATAAATATATATTCGGCGGATTTATCATTGTTATTTTCTTGGGAATTATGGGGTATTTATTTACACAAACAAACATTAGTTATGAAGAAGATTTTGCGCAGATAATGAAAATAAACAAAACAGTTAAAGCAACTGGCGAGTGGGTTAAAGAAAAGAATTATCATATAGATAAAGAAAAAAATCTTTTCTCCTTTTATGTAAAAGATTACAATGGTACCGAGATGCAGGTAGTTTATAAAGGTGCCATACCGAATAATTTTGAGTCCGCAACGAGCGTGGTATTAACCGGCAAGTACAGTGAAAAAGGTTATTTCCACGCAACCGATATTTTAACCAAGTGTCCTTCAAAGTATGAAGAAACATTTGAAGAGGCATCAAGTTAATCAATTTTTGAAAGGATGATATTATGATAGGCAATGTACTGCTTACTCTCGGCTTAGCTGCAGGAGTATTCACGGTAGTAATGTATTACCTTACTTATAGAGGTTATGAAAATACATTAAGCTTTGCGAGGATCGGTTATCACGCAATGACGATAAGTGTTGTAGCCGCAAGCGCTCTACTCCTTCACGCAATTTTAACTCATCAGTATCAATACAAGTATGTTTACAATTATAGCGGTGATGATCTCCCGATTGGATTGTTGATGTCTACTTTCTATGCAGGGCAGGAAGGCAGCTTTATGGTCTGGCTTCTTTTTACTGTAATCGTAGGTTTGATACTCCTTGAATATACTTCCAAACGTGGAGACCTTGAGCAGCGTGTGATGATGATATTCTCATTGGCGGTAGCGTTTTTATTGTTAATGGTTAATCCGTTATTAAAAAGTCCTTTTACTTACTTGTGGACAGAGCCTTCGTACATTGATATAAAAAACATTAATCAATCGTTTTTATCGATGCCGTTTATTCAAAACTTTTTATTTGAAGATCCAGGCGGCGGAAAAACATTTGTAAAGATAAGTACGGAGTTTGCAGGGGTATTAAAAGCACAAGGGATTGCTTTCAATGATTTTGTAATTCAGGGTAAAGGATTGAACCCGTTGCTTCAAAATTTCTGGATGCAGATTCATCCGCCGATATTATTTGTTGGATTCGCAATGTCAACTGTTCCTTTTGCTTTTGCTTTTGCCGCAATACTTAAAAACGAATATAAGGACTGGGTAAAGCAGGCAATGCCATGGGTTTTATCCGGCACAATGGTTTTAGGTTTAGCAATTATGCTCGGTGGTTATTGGGCTTACGGTGTGTTAGGCTGGGGCGGTTATTGGGGCTGGGACCCTGTTGAAAATGCAAGTCTTGTTCCCTGGCTAATAGGAGTTGCTTCAGTACATAGTTTGCTTGTGCAAATGAAAGCACAAAAGACAGGCCCGCCAAGGTTTGTGAAGACAAATTTGATTTTATGCATTATGACATATCTGCTCGTACTTTATAGTACATTCTTAACGAGAAGCGGAATTCTTGGTGATGCCTCGGTTCACTCTTTTGTTGATCCCGGTATGACTGTTTATTTATTATTAGTTGGATTTGTATTGGCATTTACAATTATTGGATTTGGCGGAGTTGCTTACCGCTGGAGATATTTGAATGAGAATTTTGATTACAAAGAAAATGTTCTCTCAAGAGAATTAGCTTTATTTACCGGTGCAATTACTTTGATCGCTTCCGGTATTATAGTCTTAGCCGGTACTTCAGCACCAATTTTTGGCACTTCAGTAGAAATAAGATTTTATAATGAATTGAACCTGCCGATTGCAATTATTATCGGACTGCTGAACGGTTTGAGCCTGATGCTTAAGTGGAAATCAACAAACGGAAAAGATTTATGGAAAAGCTTTAAAGGCAGCATAATTTCAACGGTTATTTTATCAGCGATCGTCATTATAGCGGGTAGCGTTTACGATGTCATGTTGGCGCTGTTAACAATTTCAAGTGTATTTACAATTGTTATCAATTCCGAAATTGCTTATAGAGTATTCAAAGGTAGAATAGCTAAAGTGGGAGCTTATATTGCGCATATAGGTATCGCGCTATTCTTATTGGGTTCAATTGCAACAGGCGGATTCACCGAAAACAAACAGGTAGATCTAGTAAAAGATCAACCGGTAAATGTGTTGGGTTATGATTTAACTTTTACCGGGTACAAAATTAATGCAGAAGGTAAATATGCCTTTAACATTGATATTGAAAGAGGCGGGAGCAAATCATCTGCTGCTCCTGTAATGTATGTAGCTGAGTTCAACAACAGTTTAATGAGAGAGCCGGATATATTAAATAAATTCACAAAAGATTTTTATATATCGCCAATTAGCTATGACGACAAGCAAAACAGCGATGGTCACAGTCATGATGATGTAACAATAAACAAAGGTCAAACTCATACCTATCACGAATCCCAAATTACTTTTACCGGATTCAACTTCCCTGAGAATCAAATGTCCTCTATGAGAGACGGTGGGGGATTTGAAATAGGCGCCCTAATTGAAGTTGAGCATGACGGAAAAAAATATAGTGTTGAACCAAAAATGGTAAGCAAAGACGGTCAGCGTTCGTTTGTACCTGCTGAAGTTCCTGAAGCTAATTTGAAAATTGATATGAGTAATTTAGATGCGGCTGGAAGAGTAACTGTAGCTTTCTCTTCTTTGGATGGCTCTCATGAATCTGCTCAGCCAGCGTTAAAGCAAGAAATATTAACAATTGAAGCAAGTATTAAGCCATATATAAATTTAGTTTGGGCTGGTGTTTTGATAATGGTTTTAGGTTTTACTATTTCTGCCTACAGGCGCTCGAAAGAATCATTGGTACAATAAATTTTTATTTGTCATTCCGGCCGTAGTGCCGGAATCTCTTTTCTGTCAGTTTGAACTTGTTGAAAACTGTTTAATTAAACTCGCTTCGATAATCCGCCGAGGCGGACTGCGTGACTTTTTCAAACCTCTCCACTTTCTTCTTCTTTAATTTTCTGCTCTTTGCTCATGTGAATTTCTTTTAGTGCATTTTGCTTTTCTTTATCCAGCATATCCTGTGTTGCGCCAAAAACAGCATTTGAAGTTCCGCTGCTTGGGCCGGACATTTTTGAAAATCTTGCCATTATTAAAGCTGCAATCACAATTCCCACTACAATGATTAAAAATTCCATAACAACCTTTTAACTAAAATAAACGTCAAAAAAATGTTCAGTAAAATAAACAATGTGTTTTATTTTACTCAATTGTTTGACGAAAGCATCAATAATTTAGTTCTTTTCTTCTCTTTTTTTGGCATCCGTATTGTTAAGATATATTTTCAAAACAATAAATAGAGGGTATTATGAGTCGTTTGCTATTATTTTTATTTGTTTTTAGTCCTTTTTTAGCTAATGCACAATGGAATATGGCTTCTTTCAAGTTGGGTGCATTCGACCCCGGTGCAACAGGAAGTGGATTTATAATCGGATATGAAGGCGGAACTTATGTTGATAGAAATTTCAATTACGGCTGGAGCATTGACTGGTTTCATAAAAATTATACTGATGAGAATTTAGTACAAGAATTCAATAACGAATTTGGTTTCATTAACTCCGAATTAAATGAATTGAGAGCAAAAACGAATCTTCATGATATTCCGTTAATGTTTAATGTAACCGGAAAATTTCCACTTGCTCCTAAATTGAAAGCTTTCATTACAGGCGCTGCCGGAGTTGAAGCATTGCTAATTTTTTACAGAAGCTATGAACAACCCGATGACGACGAATTTAAGAGTGCATTTGATTTTGCTTGGAGAATTGGCACAGGCATAAACTATCGCCTGGGAAGCAGATCAGAATTTTTGGTTGAATTAACTTATCACAATTCCGAACCGAGCTGGGAATTTGAAGTTGAAGATCAGGGAAGAACAAGAGTTTTTGAACGAAAGTATGACATGAGCGGTTTGTTAATGAGATTCGGGTTCAGATTTTATTATTAGTTGTGAAGGGGCTGTCTCAAAATCTAAAAAAATTGTAATTCGTAATACGGATAAATAATCCGTACTACGTTTGAGACAGCCTCTAGTTTAATTTTATTTGAGGCAACGTAATCTTAAAAGTAGTTCCTCTGGGTTTGTTATCTACAATTTCAATCCTTCCATTCATTGAATTTACAATTGAATTTACAAGTGCTAATCCCAGGCCGTTTCCGCCAATGCCATTTAACTCGGTATTTTTTCCCCTGTAAAACCTGTTAAAAATTCTTTCCTTTTCTTCTTTTGGAATTCCAATTCCCTGGTCAATTACTTCAAATTCTACTTCTCTATTTTTATTCATCAATTTTAATTGTACTTCTGAACCGTCTTCAGAATATTTTACGGCATTATCAATCAAATTGTTTACAACCAAGGCAAAGTATTCTTTTTTCCCCCTTACATAAATATCATTTTCAATTTCCGTTGTAATGTCTCTCTTGCTTAAGTAGTGTTCGGTTTCTTCATTTACTGCTTTTGAAATATTGAAAACGCTGCTTTTATCGTTACAATCTCTACAATCTTTTGAAAGAATTAATAATGTATTAACAATGTTTATCATTTTATGAGTTTGTTCTTTAAAAATATTCAGCGTTTCTGCATACTCATCACTATTTCTTTCCTGCTTCAATATATAATCCAATTCTGTGTTCAATACTGTCAAAGGTGTCATCAATTGGTGAGATGCATTGTCGGAAAAGTTAGATATTTCCTTAACCTGGTTTTCTAATCTTTCAAATAGATTATTTAATGTGCTTTTTAGTCTTTCAATTTCATCATTGGGGTTCGCCTGGTATTCAAACCGTTCATTTAAATTTGTCGCAGTAATCTTTTTTGCTTTATCTATTATTCTATTAATTCTTACAAAATTCTTTTTTGCCAGAAATATACTGACCATAACTATTATTATAAGTATTAACGGGAATGTGAGAAAATTAAAAAATATAATGTTATTTGTTAGTGCATAACTTGCAGATTTGAATACTGAAAGCTGTATCAAGG
>CAJHYN010000402.1_pt1 | contig 14029 bp, 9 predicted proteins | sample 9198641 | NCBI WGS metagenome assembly CAJHYN01 (sample SAMEA7708370, study PRJEB35096) | sediment metagenome | biome: marine neritic benthic zone biome [ENVO:01000025]; feature: sediment [ENVO:00002007]; material: shallow marine sediment [ENVO:03000034] sea grass bed [ENVO_01000059] ... | reverse complement strand
GCAATACTTACAACAGAGCATTTTAACGCACTATTGTTAGATCATACAAAAGTAACTTTTGGCTTAACCGGTATTGAAGCAACTCCACAAGTAATAAATACGGAAAATGGACCTTTGGAACGTAATGAAGAGGATATTGATGAAGATGGTGACGTTGATTTAATACTCTATTTTGTAACTGGGAAGACAGGAATAAGTTTAAATAATGATCAAGCCTTTCTATTTGGCAGAACACTAAATGATGAGCAAATCATCGGCACTGATTTAATTCTTCCCTTAAAATTCTCCCCATATTTATTTCTTGCAGATAAAAAGATAATGGTTGATAAAATTAGCTCTGAAATTGGCGACGCACATTCAAATGGGGAAATTGATCTTAAAAAAGGGCCGGTTAATTATACTGGAAATATTTCAGCGGTTGATAAAATTGATATCGCAAAAAATATAAACATAGACGGCAATGTATTTGCTGGAGGAGAACTTCAACTTGATGAAAATGTAACAATCACCGGTACTTATCAGGAATACGCAGATGTCGATCCTGTTGAATTAGTTACATTTTCTTTCAGTACGGATGGAGAAGATATCAAGATCGAGAAGAATAAAACAGAAGAGCTTTTACCTGGAATGTATGGTAAAGTCGAAGTAGAAAAGAAAGCAAAGTTAAAATTATATAGTGGAGAGTATTTTATAGAAGAATTAAAATTTAAGAAGGATGTGAAACTTGAATTGAGCTTACTGAATGGACCAGTCACAATAAATGTTGAAAAAAAGATTGATTTCGCTAAGGATGTAGAAACAATTTTATTACCATTAGGAGAAGTTGACAGCCGATATGTAAACATAAATTCTCTTGAAGATATTCTGGTAGATAAAAATTCAATACTCTTCGGATCTTTGAATGCACCAAACGGGAAGATTCATTTAAAGCAGGTTGTAAAGTTGAAAGGATCTTTAAGTGCTGAAGAACTTGACATAGATAAGAAATGCGTGTTGTTACATCATAGTTCAACATTGTCTTTGGCTAAAGCTACAGAACTTGGAGATAATATTAATAATGATATTCCAGATAGCTATAGCTTGTCTCAAAATTTCCCGAATCCGTTTAATCCCTCCACCAAAATTTCATATACCATTCCAGTATCCGGAATTGTTCAAATAAAAGTATACGATGTGCTTGGAAGGGAGATACAAACCTTGGTGAATGGGTTTCAGAAAGCGAATGCCTATTCTATTGATTTTGATGCAAGCGGACTTTCAAGCGGTATCTATTTCTACAGATTACAAGTAGGAACTGAATTTATGGAAACCAAAAAGATGCTGCTAATGAGATAAATTCAATCCCGAGTTTGTGAAGATAACGAACATACCTTAGCTTCGGTAAGACTCGGGATAACAATAAATACTTATTGTATATTCTGATTGAGTTTGGTTTAATATTTTCAGGATGTCGTAGTATTAATCAGGAAAATTGATCCTTCTTAAACTTAAATTTGCTGGTCGGTTGTCTAGCTGGACAACCCATTAGCCATATGCGAGATTATAAAAAGTAATCTATAGTTAAATGCCGGACTTGGGCTAGAGCTATTCTTTTCATTGGTTATTTCATATAACGGGATTATTGCAATCATCAATTATTATAATTAAAATGAAAGATAATAATTGAGCTGAATCAATAGAAGACGATACTTGGTAAAGATTAAAACTTATTGACAAGAAATTATGCTACAACATTGAGAGTTTTGAAATTCATATTTTATCAAAAATTACTGTTGTGATTATTTTATAGTTTATTAAAAAGTTGTAATCACTAATTCAATACACACTCATTTAATTTCACACAACGGGTCAAATATTATATGTTATTATTTGAGTAGCAACATTTTTCTTGATAAAGCAAAATCATTAGATACCAGCCTATAAAGATAAATGCCAGATGCCAATTTTGACCCGTCAAATTCGACTTGGTAATTGCCGGCTTGTTTTGTTTCATTTACCAGGGTTGCTACCTCTTCACCTATCATATTATATACATTTAACAACACCATTCCCGAATTTGGAATAGAAAAATCTATTTGTGTTGTTGGATTAAACGGATTAGGGTAGTTCTGTTCTAACCTGAAGTTTTGCGGGTATGAACCTCTGCCGTTTTCACTTAGTCCTGTAACTTCTTCAACAGCATTGTATACTTCAAACTCATATAGTCTAAAGCTAGTGCCAGGCACAGCTAATAACCTTACGTACCTGCCTCTGCTCTGCAGGTCCGAAATATTATCAGATGGTCCACTTGCACCCTCAATAGAATAAATTGTTTCCCAATTTTCCGCATCATCCGAAATGTCTAATTGGTAATTCCTTGCCCTGGCAATAAAATTCCATCTTATCAGTATACGCTTTATATCAAATGACTCCTCCAGGTCAATATAAATCCACTGGCTGTCGGAAGCTACTCCTTGCATAAAAGAACTTCTATTCCCATCATTAGCAAAAGTAATTTGAACAATACTTCCATCAGCCTCATTTCGGAATGCCGGTTTGTTTTCTGCACGGTTTATTTCATAAGCAGGAAAAACTCCCATATTTAAATAACTTGTATCTGCGATATTATCAAGGGTTGAAATAAGAGTAAAGGTTGTATCGGAAAATAATGTAACAAAAATTGAATCCGATTGAGCAACCGGAGTATCGTTTAAAGTAACCGATGACCCATCAATTGCTTCCCAATAAATTTTAATAGGCTTATTATGTTCAGCTTTTGCATTATTCACAACACCAAACTTTTGGATTCTGTTTAATCTTTCTTCAAATGCATAGAATATACCATCAAGTCCACCGACAAGAATTAGGCTGTCAACAAGTTCCGGCTGTGCACTAATCCCCCATTCCAGGAAACCCGGTATAGGGCTAAAAGAATATCTCCAAAGTTCCTCTCCGGTTAGCCTGTCAAGTTTTAACAAAGAGCCGCTTGTCAGGTTTCTATTACCTGAAAAACTGTTGGGTATTCCAAGTGTTCCGCTAAAATGAGAGTTGTCTTTTAATGCCGGGTTTGAATAAGCACCCCCGCCAACACTTCTAGTCCAATTGAAACTCCCTGTTTCCGGATTAACAGAAGTAGTATGTCCCCAAAAAGAAGATCCAACATAAATTGTACCATCATATAATGTAGCATCTGATTCAACCCATGAGCCATTACCCCAGGCTAAAGTCCAAACACCACTTCCGTCAGCCAAATTGACGGCTTGCAAAGCCGGTCCGAATGAGAAAGAAGCCCTGGTACCGATATAAATAACCCCGTTATATATTAATGGACTTGTAGTAACTGGGACTCCATAAACTATTGCCCATTCTTCTTCGCCTGTTGATTTATTAAGCGCATATATATTTCCATCATAACTCCCGAAAACAACTTTACCTTCTGCAATTGCCGGCTTAGAACGTACAATATCATTAGTTTTATATTTCCATATTTTAGTCCCGTTTGCAGCATCAATTGCGTATAAATGTGTATCCGGGCTTCCTACGTAAACCACACTATCAGATTCAATAGCGCTCGGTCCATGGAAATCAAATCCCCTATTAGTATTAATTGGTTCATCGGGTAATATTCGGTCTAAGGGTGTGTCTTCATGAATATTAAATTTCCAGATTTCCGTGCCGTCAATTAAGTTCAGTTTGTATAAAAAACCATCATCGGAACCTGCATATAAGTAATCGTCATAAATTGCTATTTCAGAATAAACCGGCCCATCTGTTTTGAAATTCCATACTTTTGTTCCGGTTTGTACATCCAATGCATAAATATTGCTGTCGGCACTGCCAAAATATACAAAGCCGTTTTTGGAGGCAGAGTTTTCCCAAATTCTTCCTGCAGCACCCAAAGGGGTTTCAAATTTCCATTTTATCACTGGTTTCGTTTTTACATGGGCGGAAGTTGAAAGGCTAAAAGAAATCGAAAAAAGAAAAATCAAAAATATTTTTTTGTTTAAGAATTGGCGCATAACTATCCCCGTGATTAATGATTAAACAATATTTTCACGGCAATAGTAATACTATTTATCGAAGAAATCGTGTGAATTTGTATATTCAGACGTTTTTTTTCTTTTTTTAGCAATAAATTCTAATTGCTATGCAGATTTGCTGATTGATTTGTAATCATAATTACGGAATTGACGAGGAGGCATTCCAATCTGTTTCTTAAATGCAGCATTAAAAACAGACTTAGTATTAAATCCGCATTCATACATAATTTCAGTGATATTTTTCTTTTTAAACTCTGGAGCTAATAACATCACCTGAGCTTCTCTGATGCGGTACTCATTTGTGAAATCGTGAAAATTTTGCTGTTTGTACTGGTTTAGAACTTTTGAAACTATGTAATGTTTTTCATTCACATTATCAGAAAGCATTTTAATATTAAAATTTGGGTCGAGATAAGCTTTTTTCTCAGTCATGTAATTGTTAATTCGATTCTGGATGCTTTTCATCTCTTCTTTTGAAAGGGAAATTGCATTATTTGTCAGTATTAGGTCTGACAAAAAGTCTGGTTTTTGCAAACTCTTAAAAACAAGCATACTGGAAAAAATAAAAGCCGTGCCGATTAATATAGGTCGATAATCCATAATTTGTAGGATCGGAAGGTCGGGGCCAACCGTCCACAAGAAACTGTTAAGAAAATGAAAACCCCAATTAATGATCAATCCACTCGAAATAAATATTACCCATTTTAGGTTTGTCCCTTTAAGCGTAGACTGAACTTGTTCTAACATTTCCTTATACTTAAATAATAGTGCTATTGCCAGTGATGTATATATTATAAAGTGAATATGGTTAAAAATAAGCATACCAACCATTTCACTTTGAGTAAACACTGGGCCTGAATATAACATTTCGCGCTGAACATCCGAGGAAAACATATGGTACTAAATGTCATAAAAAGAAAATGGACAATAAATGGAATAACATGCAATAAAGCTGTTTTATGAAACTTAAAATTAGTTTTAGTAATCGATCTTATATAAAAGTAAAGAGCCGGGCCTGTAAGCAGCTCAAAAGAAATACCGAAATAAAGCACTCCGGGTAAGTTTTCTACATACCAAAAAGAATATGACATAACCATATTATTAGTATAACTCATTGCAAAAGCAGCTAGAAAACTCGCTAGAAGATAATAACTTGTGGCTTTCTTTTTATTATTTATAACGAGAAATACTGAATAAAACATCAGCAGAAAAAATGTTATTGAATAAAAAATTGCGTATATATCTCTTAAGTTCATGTTATAGTTAGTTTAACTAAAAGACAAAGATAAATCCATAACGTTTCTTTTTCAAGTCGTCTTTCTTAACCTTCTTATAAAATGCTGATTTATTATTGTTCATCCGGCTATTAAGTTTTAATAATAGTCAAATTTGATTAACAATCTTAATATAATTATTTTACACTATCTACATCGTAGAGATAGTTAAAAAGTATAAAAGCCTCGTTATATTACATTGCATTTATCAATTCTTATTTGCAAAAAAATAGGATATTATAATATATGTATTTAACCCGCCATAAATATTCGAATCAACCACGATGGGCATTGGACGGTAAACTTTTACCGAAAAACTTTACTTTAAAAATGCTTCTGGAACTGCCGAGAAATTCAGTAATAAATTTCCTAAAATCTATGCCGGCTGAGCAGGTTGTGGATGATGAATTATTAGCCCCGATAGAACCTGATCAAGAAGTGTGGGCATGTGGTGTAACTTATTCGCATAGCCGTGATGCTCGTGAAGCGGAAACTGAGGTAAAAGATATTTATCAAAAAGTTTATGATGCGAAACGCCCCGAATTATTCTATAAAGCTGCCGGATGGCGCGCTGTTGGACACAAAGCCTCGATCCGGATTCGCAGGGACACTAATTGGAATGTGCCTGAACCAGAAATTACACTGGTAGTTAATTGTTTCGGCGAAATTGTCGGGTATTGTATTGGTAATGATGTGTCATCAAGAGATATTGAGGGTGAGAACCCATTGTACCTTCCTCAAGCTAAGAACTATGACGGATCATGTGCAATCGGTCCCGGAATATTGATAAAAACTGCCGATGAGCTGCGCGATCTTTCGATTGAATTGAATATTATTAGAAACGATAAAAATGTGTTTAAAGGCAATACGCGTACATCAAAAATGAAGCGGACTTTTGAGGAACTGGTAAGTTATTTGACAAGTGAGTTAACTTTTCCACACGGCGCATTGTTAATGACAGGAACCGGCATAGTGCCTAAGGATAATTTTACGTTAATGAAAGGTGACATAGTCCGTATTATAATCGATAATATCACTCTTGAAAATACTGTGAGTGATTATTAATTGTTATATTGATTTTTATCAATTATAAATTGTAGAAGGTTTTGAATAACTGTCATTTGTCATTCTGAATTCAGAGATTTTGTCACAATTAGTGTTTAGCCGTCATTCTGTTCGCCGCGGCGAATTATTTCAGAATCTATGTTGCGTTTTTAGCTTAAAAACAAGATGCTGAAACGAGTTCAGCATGAGAAAGCTGGATTGTGACACAGTCTCCGAGTCCGGCATGACATAATATTGGAAGTTAGTCAACGCCTCCTTAAAGATATTATAAAATTTTTAGGAGAATAAAATAATGCCACTTAATCAAGTATTAGTAGCAGGAAAATGGAGGGACTCAATTAATCCGGTTGACTCATTTAATACTGTTAATCCGGCGGAAAAAAAAGAATTACCTGAAAGTTACCCCGTGTCGTGTCTAGAGGAAGTCAAAGAAGTAATTGAAGCAGGAAAGCAGGCGGCAGACTCTCTGCGTTTAATCTCACCCGAAAAAGTTGCAAATTTCTTAGAGAAGTTTGCTGAAAATATAGAAGCCCATGCTGATAAATTAGTCGAATTCGCCAATATTGAAACAGCATTACCTAAAGAACCGAGACTTCGTTCGGGTGAGCTGCCGCGCACAACAAACCAATTACGTCAAGCGGCTGAGGCTACTCGGGAACGATCCTGGTCTCATGTAACAATTGATACTCAAAGTAACATCCACTCAAAATACGGAGCATTGGGTGGACCGGTAGTTGTATTCGGACCCAATAATTTCCCATTTGCATTTAATAGTGCCGCTGGTGGTGACTTTGCTGCAGCAATTGCTGCCGGAAATCCGGTTATTGCCAAAGCCAATCCATCTCATGCCGGCACATCAAAAATTTTTGCCGAAGCAGCATTTGAGGCAGTTATTAGTGCTGGACTTCCTCCGGCAACAGTTCAGTTAATCTACAGAACGAAACCTGAAGTTGGATTACAATTGGTTTCTCATCCCTACATAGGGGCAACAGGTTTCACAGGCAGCAGAAGCGGTGGAATTAAATTGAAAGAAGCAGCGGACAAAGCCGGAAAACCAATTTATCTTGAAATGTCTAGCGTTAATCCAGTGTTTATTTTGCCGGGTGTATTAAGTGAACGTTTGCAGACTGTTGCGACAGACCTATTTGGGTCATGTTCGCTTGGTGCAGGGCAGTTCTGCACAAATCCTGGACTCGTAGTTGTGAAAAATAATGATGATAGCGAAACGTTTATTAATACTGTAGCAAAACTTTTTGAAGAAAATAATCCCGGGACACTTCTGTCTTCTGCCGGTCCAAAAAATATTGCTGATGCAGTTGATATATTAACCAATGCCGGAGCAGAAGTAATTGTAGGAGGTAAAGAAGCAGAGAGTCAGGGATACGCCTATTTGAATACACTTTTAAGAGTATCGGGAACTGATTTTATTCGCAAACCTGAACTATTGCAGACAGAAGCTTTCGGTACGGTCAGCTTGGTAGTAACGGCGAAGGATATAGATCAGATGGTAGAGATCGCCTCACGGTTGGAAGGTAATTTAACAGGCAGTATATACAGTCATACAGATGGTAAAGATGATTCAGAATATAACCTGGTTGAACCGGTTTTAAGAACAAAAGTCGGAAGGTTACTAAATGACAAAATGCCAACGGGTGTTGCTGTTGTCCCTTCTATGAATCATGGCGGTCCGTATCCTGCTACAGGTCATCCAGGATTTACTGCAGTCGGCATACCTGCTTCAATGCTTCGTTTTGCTGCACTTCATTGTTATGATAATGTTCGCTCACATCGCCTGCCCGAAGAGCTTCGTGATAAAAATCCTACTGGCAAAATGTGGCGATTAATTGATGGAAATTGGTCGCAAGGTGATGTAACACGATAGTAGAGTTAAGGAGTTGTGCTGAAAATAATTTCTGCAAAACCCTGGCTTAATTGTGGAAAGAGAATTATTGTTACCAGTGCTACAATTAATATAATATAAAACGGCAGCAAATTTTTAATTATCTTTTCAACTTGAAGTCCCGATACTACAGAACCTATATAAAGGCATACTCCAACCGGCGGTGTAATTAATCCAAGTGAAAGATTTGCGATCATAATAATCCCGAAGTGCATTGCTTCTATTCCAATGGTTTGTGCAATTGGAAGTAAAAGCGGAGTAAAAACAATAATTGAGAATCCCGGGTTCAAAAACATTCCTGCCACTAAAAGAATGATATTAATTAAAAGCATTATAATGATTGGATTATGTGTCAGGCTGGAAATAGTCTCGGTTAGTATTTGAGGAATTCCTTCAATAGTCATCAAGTTTGAGAATAAAAGTCCTGCTGCTAATTCAAGTGCAACTATACCGGTTGTTCTGCCGCCTTCATAAATAACAGAAAAAAGTTTTTTAAGATTTAATTCCCTGTAGAAAAATGCACCAAGCAATACACTATAGACAAAAGCGATTGCCGACGCTTCGGTTGGAGTAAATGTCCCGAGAAATATTCCACCTAAAATTATCGCCGGCGCTAAAAGTGCAGGTAAACCGAACATTCCAGTGCGGGCAACATTTTTCGGAGAGAATTGACTTACTTTTGACCATTTATTACGGATAGCAAAAACCGTATTTGCAATTATTAGAAGTAACGTTATTAGAATTCCAGGTATTAATCCTGCTGCCAGCGTTGCCCCGACAGATTCGTTGGCAATCGTAGCGTATATGATAAGCAATATACTCGGAGGTATAATAACCGATATTGTAGAAGAGGTAACGGTTATTGCAGTTGAATAAGCAAGCGGATATTTGCGCCTTACCATCTCTTTGATTTCAACGGCTCCTAAACCGGCTACATCAGCAGCTGATGAACCGCTCATTCCACCAAACAACATACTTGCCATGATGTTGACCGCACCAAGCGAACCCGGAAGAAAACTTAAAAGGGCTTCCGAAAAATCAAATATGCGCTTTGCAACACCGCCGTATGACATTGCTATTCCTGCAAGCATAAACAGCGGGATCGCAACTAATAAATAACTGTCTAGCGAATTGTAAAATAAAGTTACAATACTGATTAAAGGATATACGTCATAAATAATTACAGAGATTACCAATCCCAGTATTAGACTAACTGAAACAGGTACTCCCAATGACATAAAAATGAATAATAATATTAAAGTAAGATACGTAGCTGTCATTGTTTTACTGAATCATATGTAAATTTAATTACTAATCTTAATTTTGAAATTCAGATTTTGTCAAGAATGATTCCGTTTTCCACGGGACTTCATTACTTTTTTTCAAACCGACAATAATATTATGAAATAAACGAATGCTTGTTAAACCAAAACCTACGGGTAATGCTGCCGTAAATAAATATATAGGGAAGTGAAATCCCATCGCAGATTTATCCAGTTGAAAATGCATTATTGTAAGTTCAAGTGCCCAATAGAAAAAGAATATTGAGAGGATCAAAAACAACACCTGGCTTAAGATCCAGGTTACCCTCCTGTTTATGCGAATTCTCTCAACAATAAAATTAATGCGTACATGCTGGTTGTCGTTGGCTGCCGCTGAAATTCCAATTGAACAAAGCCATATAAAGAGATACTTTCCAAGTTCGGTTGCAAATACAACTTCAAACCGGACGTAACGGGCAATAATTCCTAAAAGAACATCAACGACCAACATTAGTGTAAATACAGCCAGAAGAAATCCTTCGGTGTGTTTATAAACAGCAAGTAATATTCCAATAATTCTCTTGATAAGTTTACTTGATAATATATTTCTCATTGATTCGGGAATGTTTAATAACTAAAATATGTTTTATATTCAGGGTATAATAATTCTAAAACTTTTTAACCTCGTTTAGAAAATCATCAAGTAAACTTTTTGTAAATGTTTTTTCATATTTTTTCCAAACTGGTGTCACAGCTTCTCTGAAGGCCTTTTTATCTTCCTCAGGAAGGTAATAAATCTCTATACCGTTATCTGCAATCAGTTTACGAAGATCATTCGTATTCTTAATCAATAATTTTACTTGATAATCAATGGATGAATCTGCAACATCCTGAATTAGTTTACGTTGATCAGAAGTAAGATTATTCCACCATTTAAGGTTAACCATAACAACTTCTATATCGGTAGAATAATCCCATACCGTCATGTATTTTTGAGTTTCGAAAAGTTTATTTGCGAAAATTACATCTTCCGCGTTTTCCTGGCCGTCAATAGTGCTAAGTTGCAGTGCATTGTAAACCTCGCTCCATTCCATAGGTACAGGGTTAGCTCCCATTGCATTAATATTATCAACAAAAAGAGGATTATTCATAACTCTGAACTTAAGACCTTTAAGGTCTTCAATCATTTTTATTGGTCGCTTACTATTGGTAAGTTGTCTGAAACCTCTTGGCCACCAGGCAATAATATTAAGATTTTTTTTATTGAGTTCCTTATTGATTTTTTCTAAAACCGGGCTTTTACTTTTTACCAATCCAATCACCTGCTCGATATCCCGAAATAGAAAAGGCAGACTTACAATTGAGGTTATAGGTACTAAATTTGCAAGATAAGCAGTTGTAGTAATATGTATTTCAATACTCCCCTGCTGACACATCTCAATTTCGGCAATACCTTTACCTCCTGAGAGAACACCGGAATGATATACTTTGGGTGCAATCTGTCCTTTACTTGCCTTTGATATTTCTTCTTCGAGATAAAATGCACCAAGAGTTACAATATCCGACGGAGCGTTTACAATTGAAATTTTTGGATTAAGTCCAATCGATTTATTATCCTTCGAACAGCCGGTGAAATTTAAAGTCCAAATCATTATAACGATAAATGATATATAAACAGTAGGATATAAGTTTTTCTTTCTATAATAATTCATTTCAGGCCTGGTTGATTGTTCGTTTTTTGCAAAAATTATTGTGGATAACTAAATCATTTCATTGCCATCTACTAGCTTACCTTGTTTTATAACAGCCTTTACTTTTTTTAGCGATCCAATATGCTCAAACGGATTTCCTTCAACCGCAATAATATCTGCATCTTTCCCGGTTTCCAGACTTCCTGTTTCATTTTCAATAGCACAAATTTTTGCACCGTTTAATGTTATTGCTTTAAGTACATCAATATTTGCTGCTCCCAGTTCAACAGCATATTCTGCTTCTTGTGCAAGTCCGCCGTGCATTCCATCCGTACCGAGTGCAAATGGAATACCCGCATTAATAATTGCTCTCATGCGTTCCGAAATATCCTCTCTCTCATCCAAGTGTCCTTGGATTAAGTGCTTAGGATAACGATTAACAATTTCGTCATTTAATATCGGGCTAAGTGTTAACACCAATTTAGTATTCGACTTTACTAATCTCTCAATTTGGTAATCACTAATATGGTAAGCGTGTTCCAGTGTATTCAATCCGAGTTCCAAAGCATTGTCAAGACCAATTCCTCCAACGCAATGTGAAGCCACGGTAACTCCCGATTTATGCGAAGTAGAAATAGCTGTTTGTATTTCTTCTTTAGTTAAAAAGCTCGGTAATTCCCTTCCTTTTTTTAGAGTGCCTGTTATGTAGATTTTAATAAAATCTGCACCGGCATCTATATTTTCCTTCACAGCATTTTTAATTGCTTCCGAGCCATCAAAAGGATAGCCCACAAAACCATGTCCCTTGGACGAACGAATTCCTTTACCTGCCACTATTGAGCGGGGACCGGTTATCAATCCGCTATTAACAGCATCTCTACAAGCAACATCTAAATATTCTCTATCTCCTAAAGTCCGGCAAGTAGTTACACCTGCTTGAATATCTTTTTTCATCATAGCAGTTGCACGTAATGTCAGATCGGGAATACTATCAGACATTCTATCAAGATAGTTTTCTTGTGATGCATCTAAAGAGTGATGGGTATGACTGTCAATTAATCCGGGTAGTAAGGTAGAACCGGAAAAATCATGTATTTTTTCAAATGACGAAGAATTATAATCAGCAAAAGAACCGACTGAAACAATTTTGTCATCCTCAATTAAAACAGCTCCGGACGGCAGTAAACCATCACTAATACCATCCCATAGATAAGCACACTTAATTAAAATTCGTTCAGCCATTACTATACCATAGTTTTATTGATTTTTGAAACTGAAAAAGGTTACTAAGATTTATTGATTATCTTCAATACTGGAAACTTTTTCAATAACCTCGATTAAATCGGCACCTTCTCTGTCTTGCATTCCCCAATCTTCGGCAAGTTTAAAGTATTTTGCCACAGCCTTTGCTATATATGCAGGCATCTTTACTTCATCAACGGTGTTAGATACAATGGAAACGTCTTTACACATCTGTCCTAGTCCGCCAGGTGAAGGTTTTTGTTCCAATACGCTTTCGGAAAGAAGTCTAAAATAATCATTACCTGCAATTCCGCTACCAATAACTTTACTAACAAGTGCGGGATCCAAACCGAGTTTTCTTGCAAGTGTAATTACTTCCATAGTGGCAGCATGAACCGAACCAACTAATAGTTGATTACAATGCTTAACAGCCTGACCCATTCCCCGTTCATTGCCAACATGAACAACATTCCCAATAATATTTAAGATAGGAGTTACGGATTTTATAAGTTCAGTAGGGGCGGCGGCAATTAGAGTTAAGCTTCCTGTCGGTACCCTTGCCGGACCCCCGGTAAAAGGACAATCAACAAATCCGACTTTTTTTTCCGCACATTTTGCAGCCACGGATTCAAGGTTAAATCGATTTATTGTGCTCATTCCAATAATAGTTGAACCCGATTCTATTCCTTTTAAAATACCGTTATCACCTGAAACTACATCTATAACCTGCTGGTCATTTAAAACTAATACAATAACAGTGTTACAATTTTTAGCAACTTCCTCCGGGCTTGATTTATAAATTCCACCCATTTCTTCAAATTCTTTAATTACTTCCGGGCGTCTGGCATATCCGAAAACTTTATAACCGGATTTAATATAAGCTTTTGCAGCAGGAATACCGACACGTCCCAGCCCGATAATACCTAATTTTTTTGAACTGTTATTATGATTATGTATTTGAGAATTATTAGGTAAATTTTGATTAGACACAACAAACCTATTAATTATGTTATATGCATAAATTTAATTTAATCGAAAATTACCAAACTGCAAAACGATAAACTCCTGATGAAATAAAAATATTATTTTTTGTCTCACTGCCGGAGTAATTAAATATGATTAAATGTTTAGATCAAAACTTCGAGTTGTTTCATAGCTATCTCAAGGTGGTGCGATTAAATCTAGAAGCTGTGTATCTTCCGCAGCTTAAATAACAGAACTATATTTGTTTTATAACTCTCAGCTGTTGGCAATTAATTTAAAATATTATATCTTTGGCAAATTTTAATTACTGCATATTTGAATTCGAATCGGATAAACAACCATGATAATTAACCAAAAAAAATGCGTAGCTTGTGCAAATTGTATTGCAGTTTGCCCAATGAACGCGATATATGTTGATACAGAAAAAAACAGGGCACAAATAAATGATGATGCTTGTGTTGAATGCGGAACATGCTATAGGGGAATGAGCACGGAAAACCTCAATCCTACATTGGTAAGAACTGTCCGCAAGATAGCCAAATTATTTCGCTTCAGGTTTGAACCGGAACCCGACGTTTGTCCCACAGGCGCG
>CAJHYN010000353.1_pt1 | contig 14049 bp, 14 predicted proteins | sample 9198641 | NCBI WGS metagenome assembly CAJHYN01 (sample SAMEA7708370, study PRJEB35096) | sediment metagenome | biome: marine neritic benthic zone biome [ENVO:01000025]; feature: sediment [ENVO:00002007]; material: shallow marine sediment [ENVO:03000034] sea grass bed [ENVO_01000059] ... | reverse complement strand
TGATGTTTCTTTCCTAAAAGAGTTAAAAGGGCTGGCTTCACTGTATTTAAGTGATAATCCGATTACAAATCCACCAAAAGATATTGCTGAAAAAGGAATCGAAGCAATTAGAGATTATTTTGCTCAGAGAGAAAAAGGCAAAGATAAATTATACGAAGCAAAACTACTATTTGTCGGCGAACCTGGTTCAGGTAAAACAACTTTGATGAAAAAGATTAGGGATGACGATCTTCCAGTACCGGATGAAAACCAGGAACCAACTTCAGGTATTGAAGTTGATAGCGGATGGACTTTTAAATATGGCAAAGATAACTCAATAACTTTTACTTCTAATATGTGGGATTTCGGCGGCCAGCAGGTTCAATATATGCTGCACCAGTTTTTCTTAACACCAAGATCGCTATATGTCTTGCTTTCAGACAAAAGAAAACAAAATACCGATTTTAATTATTGGTTTAATATTATAGAACTATTAGGCGGCGGAAGCCCTGTGCTTGTTGTTTTTAATGAAATGCATAAATACAAATCCCATTATGAATTTGAATATAAAACATACCGCGAAAGGTACAAAGGCATTAAGAATATTATAAAAAAAGATGTTGATCTGTCGGAAACTGACGAGCTGTATTATGATTTAATGAAAACTATAAAATCAATGCTTTCAGAACTCGATCACATTGGGGAAGATTTACCAAAAAGCTGGACAGATATTCGTAAAAGAATAGAAAATTTGTCAAGCCAGAATGTAATTAATTATGAAGCTTATGCTGAAATATGCAATGAATTTGGATTAACCGATGAATTTTCAGTTAAAAATTTATTAAATCATTTGAACAATATTGGTGTTGTACTTTATTTTGATGATGACTATCTGGCTGATACAATTTATGTTAATCCATACTGGGTAATGAACTCGATATATAAAGTTGTTTGCCATGAGCATATTTTCAAAAATAACGGGAAGTTTGAAAAAGACTGGCTATTCAATTTTTGGCAAAGCTTAAACTGTACACAAACTGAATGCGTAAAATTAATTAACCTGATGAAAAAAGATTCATTTGAAATTTGCTACAAATTAGAAGGTACAGCGGCAGAGCAATATTTAATCCCAATACTTTTACCACAGGATAACCCATCGTTCACTCCTTTTGAAGGAGCAAGCCTAAAATACAAAATCAAATATGATTTTCTGCCAAAAGGCTTTGTAAGCAGGCTTTCGGTCAGGTTGAATGAATTTATAGACCGTGAATACGGAATAGATCTAATCTGGAACAAAGGAGTTATTCTTAAAAAAGACGGCTGTAGGGCTATGGTTAAACAGCTAACAAGAGAATTAGACAAAGAGGATTCTATTGAAATAATGATAGACGGTGATGAATATTATAGAAAAGACCTATTCACTTTGATAAGGGAAGAAATAAGGAAAATTCATAAAAAGTCATTTAGAAATATTTCATTTGAAGAAGTAGTGCCATGCAGTTGCACTAATTGTAGGGTATCAGAAACCCCTGAGTTTTACACTGAAAAAAAACTAAGAAATCTTGTGAAAAATGATAAAAGAAAAATAACATGCCAGGTTAGTGATGATGATGTACTTTTGATATCGCTTCTCGAAGGTATTTTTGAAAAAAAGAAATACTATGATAAAGAAAACGAATATTACAGAAAAGATGAAGATTACGATAGTATGAAAAAATTACTTTATGATATTGATCAAAACGTAAAAAGCATAAAAGACGATATACCGGCTAAAGAACAGTGGTATAAAAAATGGTATTATATAGCATTGATAGTTGGTGCTATAATTGCTGCAATAACAGGTATTAAAAAGGCTTTTTTTGATTCAGCTGAAAAGAAGAATAGCTCAAATGATCTCAAAGACAACTCCAGAATAGAAAAAATAATTGAACCTGAAGATTCAACCCAGATTATGCATTAGCACAACATCATTTTCAGTAACCAATTCATTTATAAGTGGTTACAAATCTACTCCTCTTAACCATTTTCTAATGCAAAGCAATAGAATAACTGATTGTTATAAAATAGATTTACGGTTTCTGCATTATCCTATTGCATAATTCGGGTTAAACATCCAACCAATAGGAATAGCACAAAATATTATAAACATTATTTTAACTTGACATAGTCAAAAATATTTATTTATCTTTGCCACAATGAAAATCGAAAATAAAACATATCATTTTAATTCTTCCTGGTGGTGGCTCAAACCAATTACGCTGTACGCAGTGAACTAAGATGATATAAATAATAGAATTTGAAAACCCCTCTTAGTGAACACTGAGAGGGGTTTTTTGTTATAAATAATGGCAAATTGGTTTTCCGAAATTGTAAAGACGTCATGGACCGTGACGTGAAATGCAATTATTAATGTCAACGAATGCCTGCCCGCCGTACTTTGTACTAAGGAAGGTGGGGTCGTTGACAGATCAGTCAGTAAAATTTTTCGAAAACCAATTTCAATACAGTATATATACGAGGTTTAAATGGATTTTGAAAAATTCAAAATACTATCAAAAGACTATAACATAATTCCCATTAACAAAACCATTACAGCTGATTTGCTTACACCGGTTTTGGCTTACTTAAGAATTCGAGATGAAAATTCTTTCTGCTTTTTGCTTGAGTCGGTTGAAGGTATCGGCAACCTCGCAAGGTATTCGTTCATTGGCAAAAATCCTTACAAAACCATTTACAATTACGGCGATGAATTAACAATTAAAAACAATAGCGAATCAAAAATCAGAAAAAATATTTTTGATTATTTGCAAGAGGATGTAAAAAACTATAAAGTAGCTCCGGTTGAAGGAATTCCAAACTTTGCAGGTGGTTTGGTTGGCTATATTGGTTTTGAAAATGTCAGCCTTGTCGAGAATGTAATTAAGTTTGATAACGAAAAAGAAATCGACATCCCGGATTCGATATTAGGTTATTTTGAAATTATTTTGGCATTTGATCACTACAAGCATCAAATCAATATTATCTGTAACACACGAATAGATAACAGCAATGATTTGAAAAGGATTTATAATTCTTCTCTTGAAAAGATTACTTCTGTAATTGAAGAAATTAAAAATCCGGTAAAACTAAATAAAGAATTTGAAATAGAAAAATTTTCCGACCATCCGGGAAAAGAGGAATTTTACTCAGAGGTTGAAGCTGCAAAAAAAAATATTTTTGAAGGCGATGTTTTTCAATTAGTTTTATCGAAAAGATTTCATGCGGACTATACAGGTGATTTAATCAATGTTTATAGAGCCTTGCGGATTATCAATCCTTCACCTCACATGTATTTTATGGAATTTGGAAACGGCTTTTCAATCATTGGAACATCACCGGAAGATTTGGTAACAGTTTATAACAGGCGTGCAACGATATTGCCGATTGCCGGCACAAGAAGGCGCGGTAGAACAGAAGAAGAAGATTTGGAACTTGAAAAAGAATTATTAAACGATCCCAAAGAACTCGCTGAACATGTTATGCTTGTTGATCTTGCAAGAAACGACTTAGGCCGTGTCGCTGAAGTTGATAGTGTGAAAGTTATTAAAGACAAAATCATAAGCAGATTTTCACATGTAATGCATATAGTTTCTGAAGTTGAAGGTGAGCTGCGAGAAAATAAAGACTGCATTGATGCATTTAAAGTAGCATTCCCTGCCGGTACTTTAACCGGCGCGCCAAAAATTAGAGCAATACAATTAATAAACGATTACGAAAACGTAAAGCGCAGTTTTTACGGTGGAGCGGTGGGCTACATTGATTTTAACGGTAATCTTGATATGTGTATTGCAATCCGTTCAATGTTTGCAAAAGATAATAAAGTATACTGGCAGGCCGGTGCCGGTATTGTTGCGGACAGCAAACCGGAATTGGAATTAAAAGAAATTCATAATAAATCAGCCGTACTCGTAAGTGCTTTAAAATATGCGGAGAAAATAAATGAAAATATTGCTGATTGATAATTACGATTCGTTTACATATAACCTATTTCAGCTCGTGAGCAGATTCGAAAGAAACGTTATAGTAAAACGAAACGATGAAATTACTATCAACGAAATAAGTGAAATGAAACCTGACAAAATCATGATATCACCAGGGCCGGGCAGGCCTGAAGATTCTAAAGTTAGTTTGGAATCAATAAAAGAATTTGGAAACAATATTCCAATACTTGGTGTCTGTCTTGGACATCAAGCAATTGGAATCTCATTTGGAGCTGAGATTACTTATGCACCGACAATCATGCATGGCAAAACTTCAAAAGTAATTCATGATGAAAAAAATATTTATAAAAGTGTTGAACAAAGTTTTGAAGCCGGGCGTTACCATTCACTGGTTATCGACAGAGAAACTGTGAAAGGAGAATTGGAAATAACTTCTGAAACAAGTGATAAAGTTGTAATGGGTGTAAGGCATAAAACTTATCCCGTCGAGGGAATTCAATTTCATCCCGAATCTGTTTTAACTCCTTTAGGGGAGAAACTAATTAATAACTGGTTAAAGGTATGATCAAAGAAACTATTGAAAAATTAATTGAGAAAGAAAACTTAGCACTTGATGAAGCCTATTCATTGATGACAAAGATAATGGATGGCGAAGCAAACAATTCGCGAATAGCGGCAATACTTGCGGCGTTAAAATCTAAAGGCGAAGTTAAAGAAGAGCTGGCAGGATTCATCAAAGCTATGCGTGAAAAATCAATTAAAGTAAAAGCAGAAAACCCTAATACGATTGATGTTTGCGGCACCGGCGGAGATGCCTCGGGAACGTTCAACATTTCTACTGCTGCTGCAATTGTTGTTGCAGGAGCAGGAATAACTGTAGCTAAGCATGGGAACAAATCTATTTCAAGTAAAAGCGGCAGTGCTGATGTTTTGGTTGATTTAGGAATTAACATAAATTTGTCACCTGAAAAAACTGAAGAAGCTTTAAATAAGATTGGAATTAGTTTTCTATTTGCTCCGCAATATCATCCGGCAATGAAGAATGTTGCCCCTGTTCGAAAAGAATTGGGTATAAGAACAGTTTTCAATTTCCTTGGCCCCTTAACAAACCCGGCGAATACAAAAAGGCAGGCAATTGGTACACTTAACAATCATGTTTCAAAATTGATGGCAGAAGCAGTGCAGTATCTTGATATGGAAAAAGTTAGTTTCATTTGTACAGAGGATAAATATGATGAAATTACTTTAACAGGAGATACTAACGTAATTGAGTATACTTCTGGAGCGTATTCAACTTATTCTTTAAATAATGATTCATTTGATTACCCTTCAAATAGCATTGAAGAATTAAAAGGCGACACGAGTAAGGCTAATGCAGTGATCATAGATAGCATTTTGACAAACAAAGAGAGTAATGCTGAAGTCAATGTTGTTTGTGCTAACGCAGCAATGGGTTTATATGTTGCCGGTTATTCAAATAATTTAAGTGACTGCAAACCCGCTGCAGAAGAATCAATATTTTCCGGTAAAGCTTTATCTGTCTTAAATCAGCTAAGAGATTTTGGAGAAAAAAATAAGTGAATATTTTAGATAAAATAGTTGAGTATAAAAAAGAAGAAGTGTCAGAACTAAAGTCAAAATATAGATTAAGTGATTTTATCGATTCTGAATTTTACTCTGAAGAATGTGTCAACATTATAAATAAAATAAAAAGTAATGAGTCAATTTCCATTATCTCAGAAATTAAAAAGGCAAGCCCGTCTAAAGGTATAATCAAAGAAGATTTTAATCACCTTAAAATTGCAGAAGAATATTTACAAAACGAAGTAGATGCTATTTCTGTTTTGACAGACAAAAAATTCTTCAAAGGAAATACTTCGTATTTATCAGATATAAAAAAAATATCAAACGTTCCCCTTTTGCGTAAAGATTTTATTATTAATGAAATGCAAATTCATCAAGCGAAAGCGATAGGTGCAGATTTTATTCTATTAATCTGCGAAATACTCGATAAATATCAAATTGAAGATTATACCTTAATTGCAAAAGAAATTGGAATGGATGTGTTACTTGAGCTCCATTCTATAAAACAACTTTATAAAATTGATTTTGATATAAATCAATTAATTGGGGTCAACAATAGAAACCTCGAAGATTTTACAGTTGATCTAAAAACTACCGGTCAGGTTACAAAACAAATTCCCAGTGAAATTCTTCTTGTTTCTGAAAGTGGAATTCAAAAAGAAGATGATATCAATTACTTGAAATCATTAAGCATTGATGCAATTCTTATCGGTGAACATTTAATGAGATCAGACAACATCAGCAATTCATTAAAAGAATTAAAAGAGTGGTGCAAAATTGAAAGTTAAAATTTGCGGTATAACTAACTACGAAGATGCAAAAGTATGCGCTGATTATGGAGCAGATGCAGTTGGTTTTATTTTTAGCTATAAAAGCAAAAGGTATGTGAACTTTGACGTAGCGGAAGAAATAATTTCTAAGTTGCCTGATGAACTTTTGAAAGTAGGAGTATTTGTTAATGAGAGCATTAATATTATAAGACGAATCGTAAAACTCACTAACATCAATCTCGTACAATTGCACGGATATGAAAGACCAAATTATCTTTCTGAATTAGATGTCCCCATAATAAAAAGTTTTAGGGTCAGTGATGATTTTGATTTTAACCAGCTAAATGATTTTAAGGATTGCAGATTTTTATTTGACACTTATACTCCCGGTGAGTTTGGAGGAACAGGGAAAACATTTAACTGGGACTTAATCCCAACCGAAATAAGGGGTGAAATAATTTTAGCTGGCGGGATATCAATCGATAACATAGAAAAAATAAAAAAAGTAATAAATCCTTACATGGTTGATCTGTCATCTTCACTTGAATCATTCCCCGGCAAAAAGGATAAAACAAAAGTGAAAGATTTTTTAAACAAAGTACATGAGTTGAATAATGTTAATATTAATGAGTCTTAATACTCCTCGGAAAGATATTGATGCGGTTAAAAATAAAATTATTTCTTTGAATTGCACACCACATGAAATTCCGGGCAAATCAAAACTTGCAATAGGCATAACAGGTCCAACCAACCAGCTCAAAAAAGAAGATTTTGTTTTACTTCCATCAGTTGAAGAAGTTGTTAGAGTTACAAAAAAATATAAGTTGGTAAGCAGGATGATGCAAAGTGATGACACAATAATTGACTTTGATGGCTTCAAATTTGGTGGTGAGAATTTACAGATTATTGCCGGGCCTTGCAGTGTTGAAAGCAAAGATCAAATATTCGAAATAGCAGGCAGTTTAAAAGAGTGCGGAATAAAATTTATGAGGGGAGGTGCATTTAAACCCCGCTCAAGTCCTTATTCTTTTCAAGGTTTGAAAGAAAAAGGATTGGAATATTTACAAGAAGTTAAAAAGGAATTCGGACTCGTAATTGTTACAGAACTGCTCAATATTGTTACTTTGCCTGCAATTATGGAAACAGCAGACATAATTCAAATAGGTGCCCGGAATATGCAAAACTATGCTTTGCTCGAAGAAGTAGGAAAATTTAAGAAGCCCATATTGTTAAAAAGAGGAATGGCCAGCACTGTTGAAGAACTTTTATTAAGCGCAGAATATATTTTTTCAAAAGGTAATAAAAATGTTATTCTCTGTGAAAGAGGGATACGTACTTTTGAAACTGCCACTCGCAATACTCTTGACCTAAACGCAGTGCCGGTTATAAAAAAAGATTCTCATTTACCAATCATTGTTGATCCCTCCCACGGTATTGGAATTTGGGATAAAGTTCCGGCAATGAGCCTAGCTGCAATAGCATGCGGCGCAGACGGATTAATTATAGAAGTGCATAATCATCCTGATGAAGCATTGTCTGATGGTTTCCAATCGATTACTCCAAAAGCACTGAAAGAATTATTAGAAAAAATTAGACTCATGTCCCCAATAGTAAATAAAAAATTGGTATTGAATGGATAACAAAATTTATAAATACCCTGATGCAAAAGGTAAGTTTGGCGAATACGGCGGGAAGTTTGTTCCCGAAACTTTGATATCTTCTTTAGAGGAACTCGAAGAAGTTTATAACAAATACAAAGATGATAAAGAATTCAATGATGAACTTATCAACCTCCAGTTTGAATATAACGGCAGGCCGACACCATTAACTTTTGCAAGAAGATTAACAGAATATTTTGATAAAGCAAAAATTTATCTAAAGCGTGAAGACTTAAATCATACCGGTGCACATAAAATAAACAATACACTCGGACAAATTTTATTAGCAAAAAAAATTGGTAAGAAAAGAATTATTGCAGAAACCGGTGCAGGACAGCACGGTGTCGCCACTGCAACAGTATGTGCAAAGTTTGGGATGCAGTGTCTTGTTTATATGGGAGCTAAAGATGTTGAACGTCAATCACTGAATGTGTTTAGGATGAAGATGCTCGGCACAGAAGTAATCCCGGTTGAATCGGGAAGCAAGACTTTGAAGGACGCAACCAACGAAGCAATACGCGATTGGGTAACAAATGTTTATGATACTCATTACATCATTGGATCTGTTGTTGGACCTCATCCTTACCCTATGATTGTTAGGGATTTTCAATCTATTATCGGGAAAGAGACAAAGCAGTATTTATCATTTATTGAAAACAAACTACCAAATTATTTGCTTGCTTGTGTAGGCGGAGGTTCAAATGCAATTGGTTTTTTCCATCCTTTTATTGAAGATAAGTCTGTGCAGATGATTGGAGTTGAAGCTGCTGGTTTTGGTGTCGAAACCGATAAACATAGCGCAACTCTTACAAAAGGAAAAGACGGTATATTCCACGGGATGAAAACAAAGTTGCTGCAAAATGAGTACGGGCAAGTACAGGAAGTGCATTCTATTTCTGCCGGACTTGATTACCCTGGAGTTGGACCGGAGCATTCTTTTCTTCAGAGCATTGAGCGCGTTCAATACAAATCAGTTACAGATAAAGAAGCTTTGGATGCTGCATTATTGCTTTCAAAATTTGAGGGTATAATTCCGGCTCTGGAAACTGCACACGCTGTTGCTTATTTGAATTACCTTTTACCTGAGACAACCAAAGATGAAGTTGTTGTTGTTAACATTAGCGGTAGAGGTGATAAAGATATAAATACTTACTTCAAAGAATTGGAGATTTAATTGAACGAGTTAAGAAATTATATTGATGAAATTAACAAGCAGAATAAAAAAGTGCTTTCAATTTATTTAACATCAGGTTTTCCGGATAAAGAAAGGTTTGTTGACCTTACCTTGAGTGTGTTTGAAAATGGAGCCGACATAATTGAATTGGGCGTTCCTTTTAGCGATCCGCTTGCAGACGGTAGCGTAATTCAGCAGTCGTCTCATGCAGCTTTGGAGAATGGTGTTAATTTGGAAGATGTTTTTAATTATGCCAGTAAAATAAAAAAACACACTGATAAAAAACTTGTACTGATGAGTTACTTAAACCCTATTACAAATTACGGCATAAATAATTTTGTTGCTGCATTTAAGGAGAACAACCTTTCCGGTTTGATTTTACCAGACTTGCCGATTGACGAATACGGAGATGATTTTAAACAGCAATTTGATGATTTGGGAATAACATTCTTAACAACACCAACTTCATCTGACGAAAGAATTAAACAGATTGATGAATCAAGTACCGGTTTTGTTTATTGCGTAAGTGTTGCAGGCATTACTGGCACAAGAAATAATTTTGACAGCGACATACTCCCCTACCTTGATAAAACATACAAATTGATAAATAAGAATAAAATGCTGATTGGTTTTGGAATTTCAAAACCTAAGCACATTGAACAGTTTAAGAATGTTTGTGATGGAGTTATTGTTGGCAGTGCTGTAATAAAATCTTTGATGGATGATAGGCATAATAATGGAACATTAGAGTTAATAAAAAAACTAAGTTCACCTTGTATCAATATAAATTGATTACTAGCTAACACCGGGATTCATCCCGGTGGATAAACCAAACAAACGGGCTTCAGCCCAACTTATTATTTTCTTTCAAATCCATATTTTCTCAAGAACAACTCATATTCATCATTAAAAGATTTTTTCTTATGATGTTCTTCTTGATTCTTTATGTAATCTCTTATTGTATTTACTTGAGACTCACTTATTGAAGCTGCAAAATATTCTTCCTGCCATTCAAACTTTTTCGCCGTTAAATTTTCTTTATTAACCCAGTGCGAAGACTCTCCTTTAATTAAGTGTACAATTTTCGATATAGTTTGATCTGCACCTAAAGATAATAATACATGAACATGGTCAGAAACACAATTGATAAAGTCAATGTAAATATTTTTCTTCTTAGCATTCTCTTTGATATGTTTCAATAATTTTGCTTTTAATCCGGGAGTAATAATTTTATCACGGTTTTTGGTTGAGAAGACTAGATGAATCCATATTCTTATGTATGACACGGTTTGCTCTCATCTAAAATTTTATTAGAACAAATTAAAAAAGAATTGGGATAAATCCCTTTATTTTTTGTTTTTCTTAACGCCGGGATGAATCCCGGCGCTAGTAAGATCATTTTAATTTTATCTGAGCTGATTGGATTCGGAATTTCAAAACCCGAACACATTGAACAATTTAAAGATGTTTGTGATAGAGTAATTGTAGGCAGTGCTGTAATAAAATCTTTGATTGAAGAAGATGATATTAATAGCACCAATTACTTAATAGAAAATTTGAGTATTGCATGCACACTATAACGTACTGCTGTGGCGCGCGGTCGTTTTGCGTATCCCTGCCAGCAGATGGTTAGCCAATGGCACTTTCGCTCAAGTTTCTTCTGGAGGATTATCAACCGAATATTCTTTAAGTAACGGTGGATCAGCGAAAGCGAAATATAATTTGTCGTGCAAGTATAAAGATACCATAAACACAGCTCCGCATATTATATAGGCCCGATTAAAGTGACAAAAACCAAACACCTTGGTTAAATGGATGTATGTTGTTAGCAAATAAAGGTATGACGACGCTAAAATGATTAACAAAACCCAGAAGTAAGAACCTGATAACCGGTTCGGTCTGGGAAGCGTCTTAGCTGAAAGTTCAACAGTGTTCCAAAGATCGTAATTTTTCCCAAGAAAGTAAGTACGTATATTATTTGTGATACGGAAATGCTCTAATTGGGAGCGACGCAGTCTAGCGATTATTAAAACGAAAGCACTACCAAGCCGAGAACGAGCAAAGCCACGGCTCCTTCTGGCTTCTCAAATACCGTAGTTTTTGCCTCACCCTTTACGAGCAATGTTAACGCGGCGGTTGCAAAACCTGTAAAAATCAAGAAAAACTGAGTTAATTTGCCACGCAGTTCATCAACATGATAAGTCAATTGCTGTGCAGCGTCATATTCCTTTAAAAGGAATTCTTCTTCTTTAGATAATTGAGACATAATATTTTGCCCTCGTTTAGCGTTTTAGTTGACGTCAATGACCACTCAGTGACGAGAAGCATTTTATTTGCCACAGAGTGGTCGGTGGCAACATGGAATTTATCCAAATGATTTACTTGCTTGATTTCAATCAAATTTGTGTTTTGCTAATTTGTCATAGAAACAAACCTAAGATTATTAATCCCGGCTAAGTTGATTTCTTTAATTACGGTCCAGTTTTAAATACCAATAAATATGGAATGGCTGATACTTTTCTTTTGTCACGAAACCCCATGTTATTACCTTGATTAAGCCACATTGCGTAGGTTTTATTTGGTTCAAGTTTTACCGGCATTACAAATGTTCTTTTATCTTTTTCAAATTTTACCTGCCCGTTAATTTTGGGAAATGAATTCTGAGAAACTATAACAACCGACCATGATTCAACTGTCATCATCTCTTTGCTGAAAGTTATCTCTATTTCTTTTAACGACCGACTTACATTTCTCGAGCCGGCTTCAGGTATTGTTTTAACAACAACCGGTGGCGTATTTTCAATTGTAGGATTAGAATGGTTTTGCGCAAACAAACCTGTACACATAATTAATGAAATAAAAATCAGAGTTAATTTCATAGCGAGAGCCCTCTTCAAAATAAATTTGTGATATAATTTTACCAATCAAGTATAATGTCTATTGGGGATGATATCCATAAATGATTTAATAATCAATCAAATTAATACGTGAAAATTTTAATTTAACACGAATTATGCAGGTTAATGCAGAAATAGTTAATCTATTTTATAAAAATCAGTTATGGAATAGATTTACATTAGAAAATGGTTAAATGGAGAAAATTTGTAACTACTTATAAATGATCTACTTACTGAAAATTATCTTGTGCCAATGCCTAATCCGGGTTCAATTGCTTTTTCTGAACCGCCTTTTTTATCATCCCATCCGTCTTTATCCTTATTTGGGACTACTTGGTGACTTTTTCTTTTTTGCCATTTCTACCCTTTACTAATTAGTAATCGATCTCATCAACGAACAATTTTTAATCACCGGAGATATAATTTTCTTCATCAATGAACAAATTTTAATCAAGCGAGATAAATTTTTGTTCATCATTGATCAATTTCTGATCAGTCGAGATAGATTTTTATTCATCATTGATCAATTTTTGATCAGCCGGATAGATTTTTAGTTGCCGTCACTGACGAGAATCCTTTTATCTCCCACCGAGTGGTCGGTGGCAGCATGGAAATATTGAGCAAACTCTTTGAACAAATTTGGTCATTCTTTTCAATTATTAATGAAAAATTAAATTAGATAAGTAAGATTGGCTTTCTATAATTACTGCTTCGATATTCTTTGCCATCTAACCAATATTCTGTCTTTAATGCTTGATTTGGTGGCATTGTTTATTTCCATTTCCGCACATAAATTTTTAGAAGTTTCTCCTATATAGATTGTTTAATAAATCATTAGAACGTTTTGCGAAAAGATTTTCTCTCTGAAAGAAAAGTTTCGGATCGGACCCAAATTAACTTAATTAATGAACCATTTCGGAATACTTCATTAACAACCGGTTACTAGTGCTTCCGTTTCAAAATGTTTTTATCCTTTTTCATTTTTGTTGAGACTTGTATGTGTGTAATTAAGTGTATTATAAACCATATCCCAATTGCCACATAAAAACCAAGTATAATAGCTGTAGTTAAATAATCATAATTTTGAATTGAAAATCTTGTTGCAAGAAAAACTGAGCCAACATAGTAAACGAAAAATAGTATATAAAAAGAAACATCAAGATATATATCTACAATTCTCGTTTGATATTTTTCCCCAGGATCTTCAAGCCAGCTTTCCCAGCCAGGTACATCTTCTAAGAGGCTTTCAATCTTAGTTCTTATGAATCTACCACATCTCATTTTAGCATTATTTTCCGATAAATAAAGAAATGAAAGAACAATAACTAGTAATGGTAACACAATCATAACAACATCAACATGATAGGACTGCGCTAGAAAATTAGCTGCAGGAATTGCAATAATTCCGAAAACCAAGGTTTTAAAGATGCGAGCTTTTGTTTCTTTAATTTCCTCACGTAAGGAAATATATTGTTGTATTAAGAAATCATTTTTGTTCATTTTCTATTCCCTTATATTAAGTGTTACCAGTATAGCTTTTAAGCAACTCCCAGAACAGTCATGTGACTCTAAAACCAACGCCAATAATTATTTATAAATTGGGTTTATTCACTAACTCGAAAAGTAACTATCTTTTGAAATGTAATTTTATAATTATACACTTGTCTACAAATTATATAAGCTTACTTTTTTGATTTCGTGAAATGATTAAAAATCAATTTATGTAATACTTATTAATTTATCAATCTAAATGAACAGGAGTTTACCCAAATTTCAGCTACCTACCAAAAAGCGAGAACTGGCAGATGTATAGACTATGATAAAAATTTGGTTTTTTATCAACCCTCCCAAGTATTATTGACAATCCATCGGATATTGAATAATATAAAAATCTTCCTTCTGTTTTTATTCTCTTGGCTTCTTTTAGGATTTTCTTTTTTATAAATTCAGTATTATTGCCTCTTTCGTAAACTATTTTCCCAACAAGATGTATTACCATTATTACTA
>CAJHYN010000449.1_pt1 | contig 14255 bp, 12 predicted proteins | sample 9198641 | NCBI WGS metagenome assembly CAJHYN01 (sample SAMEA7708370, study PRJEB35096) | sediment metagenome | biome: marine neritic benthic zone biome [ENVO:01000025]; feature: sediment [ENVO:00002007]; material: shallow marine sediment [ENVO:03000034] sea grass bed [ENVO_01000059] ... | reverse complement strand
TCCTATTACAAAAATGGAAATATAAAAAAGGAAAAATGCCAATATGTTTGAAATAATATCCTGTGGAACTGAAGCATCATTGTATCTTACAGGTATTACAGCTCTTGGATGAATTAATCTTCTCAGCTCAAGAAAACTATTTTTAATTAGCAATAAATGTCTAACTGACTTTATCCCGCCTCCGGTTGAGCCTGCACATCCGCCGGTAAATAATAAAAGGAAAAAGACTAATTGAAAAAACTGTCCCCAAACTTCATAGTCTGCTGTAATGAAACCTGTTGTTGTAATAATCGAAACTATCTGGAATAATGAATCTCTAAATGACTTTTCAGCATCAGCATAATTGGCAAAATATAATCCAGCGGTGATAATAATTGTAAAACTAATTATAATAAAGAAATAAAACTTAAACTCATCATTTCTAAACAAGGCCTTAATGTTTTTATGGAAAAGCTGGTAGTGCAATGAAAAGTTTGTCCCTGCCAAAAACATAAAAATAATCAAAACGTAATGGATGAAAGGCGAATCAAATGCCGCTATACTATCCTGTTTAGTTGAGAACCCCCCGGTTGCCATTGTTGTAAAAGAATGACAGATCGAATCAAATAAATTCATTCCTCCAATATATAGCAAAACCATTTCAACAAATGTGAAAATCACATAAATTCCCCAAAGCCTTTTCGCAGTTTCACTGATCCTTGGGTGAATTTTATCTTTTGTAGGGCCTGGAACCTCAGCAACAAAAAGCTGCATACCGCCAATTCCCAAAATAGGAAGAATTGCAAGCGACAAAACAATAATCCCCATTCCTCCGAGCCATTGAATAATGCTTCGCCAGAATAAAAGTCCGTGAGGCAATGATTCAATGTCATTCAATATTGATGCACCAGTTGTAGTGAAACCTGACATTGTTTCAAAAAACGCGTCTGTAAAATTCGGGATTGAACCATGTACAACGAAAGGAATTGCACCAAACAAAGAAAGCACAATCCAACCCGAGGCAACTATTAAATAACCATCGCGTTTTTTTAATTCAGCAACATAATCCCGTGTTAAATATTTTATTATCCATCCAATTAGAGAAACTGATAAGCCTGTTACAAGCAAATAATAAATATCATTATCACCATAATAAATCGAGAATGGAATTCCCAGCAACATAAAAAAGCCGTCAAGAATTAATAGGAATCCGACTATATTTAGAATAATTTTATAATTAAACATTATTTAAAATATTTTTCGATTTTGTTTATTGCTGTCGGAATTGCAAATACAACAACTTTGTCGTTCGGTTCTATCTGCGTATCCCCTAAGGCAATGTAACCTTGATTATTTCTTATATAACCACCAATTATTGCTTCTTTAGGGAATTTTAATTTTTTGATGGGGCACTTAACTATTTGTGTTCCTTGCTTTGCCACGTATTCCAAAACTTCTGCATCAATTCCTTGTAATGTAGCAGCCGTTATTATATTCGACTTCCTGATAAAACGTGAAATGTTATTTGCCGCAATTAATTTTTTATTGATTAAAGAATCCAACCCTATTGTTTGAGTAAGTGGGATATAATCAACGTTATCAACTAATGCTATTGATTTTGAAACGCCTAAATGCTTTGCCATTAAACAGGATATAATATTTGTTTCGGCATCACTGGTAACAGAAATAAAAGCATCCATGTCAACAATACCTTCCTGCGCTAATAAATCTATATCCCTTCCATCACCTTGAATAACCAAAGATTTCTGCAGGTAGTCTGCCAAATCTAAAGTTTTTTCAATATTTGATTCAACAAGTTTTATATTAATTGTGTCTTCAAGCATCTTAGCAGTTTTCCTGCCAATCTTACCGCCTCCCAAAATCATAATGTCGGAAATTTTGGATTCATTCTTTCCTGATATTTTTAGAATATCTTTTATCCCATCAGGAGTAGTAATTATAAACACCTGGTCATTTTTTATAAATTTATCATTTCCGCTTGGGATTAAAGTGCGAACTCCTCTATGGATCGCTACAATCCTAAAACTCGATGATTGAAATTCTTCGGCAACATCCCTCAAGGTTCTATTTAAGACCGGAGTATTGGCATCTAGCCTTAAACCTATAATTGTTAGCTTACCTTCTTCAAACTCAATGATATCAGTTGCTGCAGCTCTTTGAATTAATTTGACAATTTCTAACGAAGCCAATTCTTCGGGATAAATTAAATGGTCTATTCCCAACTCCTTGAACATCTTCCGTGATTCATCCGTTACATACTCACCATTGGAAACCCGGGCAATTGTTTTTTTTGCTCCCATTTTTTTAGCAATGATGGCTGTATTAATATTTACAGATTCAAAGGATGTTACAGCAACAACAAGTTCTGTTTCTTCAACTTTTGCTCTTTTCAAAGTTTCAAATGCAGTTGATGAACCGTTTACAGTAAGGACATCTAAAGATGAGTCAACACGGCCTAAATGAACGGAGTCAACATCAATGACTGTGATATCATGTTCTTCGTTGGAAAGCTGTTTTGCTAAATGAAATCCTACTTCACCGGCGCCGGCAATAATAATTTTCATAAAATCCGAATAAATTAATTAACAAGCTTTGAAATTTAAGACCGACGCGGCAAAGATGCTAATTTAAATATCATTTAGTTTTTTTGAATTCTAATGCTCATTTTTAAAAGATATAACCCACCCCAAAATTGAAATTAATATACTGATCAACTTCAACTTCGAAATTATTTATTGCGGATGCATCTAAATAAAAATAATCGTTTAATTCTCTCTTTACGCCTATTCCGATTCCGTAGGATAGCGAAGCGTGGGAATATTCATCACCGGCTTCGGTTTTAAGCCTAAATGCATTTATATCTTTCAATTCTTCTGCATCGTAAGCGTAAAAATAATTAAACCTAATTGCAGCTGTTAAATAAGGTTTGAAGGCCTCTTCACCGAAATAGTATTTCCCGCTAAAATTAATAGGGATTATTTTTGAAACCTGATCTCTAATCGAAATATTATTAACTACATCATCGCTTCTATTAAATGAATAATAGCCAGCCCCAAAATTTAAGCTAACTCTGTCACTAAAATTTCTAGAAATATTGAATTGACTACCAATGCCTGTTCCATTAAGCCTTACAACACCGGGATAAATTTCTGCTGAAATTTTTTCTTGAGCAAATTGGTTAGAAACAAAAATAAATAAGAGCAAAATTAAAAGACGGGCTACAAAAATTGAGTTATTCATTATATTATTATTCCTTCTTTGTTGATTAAGAAAAGAAAGTATAGATTTTGACATTCACCTCAATTTTTATTCGAATAAATAATACATCAAAAAAAGTTTAACAAGGTACTTATTTTTCCATTTCTGTATTCTCAGAATTTTCCTCATCGAAAAAGGAATCTTCAATTCCTTGATTGAGTTTATAGTCATTATATTTCACAATAACCACACCGGTTATTGACTCATCTTTATTTTTTTCTTTCGGTTTATCGAACTCGCCTGTCATTGAGGCAGGCATTTTGAAGTTTTCAACATTAAAAATAAATTTTACTTCTGAGGGGAGGTTTTTGAGATCACTATGGTTATAAGCTAAATCAATTTCAAAAGTGCCTGCTTGTTTCGTAGTAGTTTCTATTTTTCTTATTACGTTTAGTTCCGGGTCAATCCACAGCGATGATAAAATTACTCCGGTAGTGTCAGCCAAAGGTATTACCTTTATTACTTCGCAGTTCGCTCCATCAATAGTTTCCGACCTCGCGTGAATTGCAGTAAATTCATTCTGTAATAATTTTGTGGGAGAAAAATTTAATCCTTCTTTGGGTAAAAGTGCAAATCCTTCCGAATTCATTTTAACTTTATCCGGCTGTTTAAAATAGATAGTCGCCTTTGTTTCAGGCACTTTTAAGAAATTTACATCAACTGTTATTGTTACGCTAACCTGGTAGTCTTCAACTTTGTTAAATTCTTCACTTACTTTATTAATTAATTCGTAAGGATCAATTTCCTGTGAAAATAATTTCCCGATAATTACAAATAAAATTAAACACCTCATTTCTTCCTCTAGCTAAGAATATCTTTTTTAATAAATGAATAAAGTGTAATTAAATAAAACCCAACAATATGTCCAATTAAGATCAATCCTGAATTGATAATTTTTGAATAATCGATTGGGTCGCTCATAAACTCACGCCAAACCGCCATGTGGTTTACAAACAAGTAGGGTTTTATGGATTGAAGAAAATCAACCTGTAATGCCGATAGAATCAAAAAGATTATTATCACAGCCATAGTTGCGACTATCGGCCCGATTGCGTTTTCAACAAAAGACGAAAACAAAAACGATAAAGCTAAAACAGTTGACATGCTTAAAGCGGCATATCCGTATGATAAAAGAAATCGCCAAAGAACGTCATCTTTTGCGAAAATGTAAATTTTATCTTTCAGAACAATCAGTTCGCCGGTACCAAAAATTAATACTGAACCACCGAGGCTGAGTATCATCATCCAAACGAGCAGTAAGTTTGTGTAAATCAAACCGGAGAAAAATTTTGAAGTGACCAATTTAAAACGAGAGATCGGGCGAGTAATCAGCATTCTGTAAGTTCCGGAAGTAGCTTCTCCCGCAAGTAAATCACCGCCAACTAATACAATCAAAAAAGGTATGTGAACAAAAAGCATCTGAAGCACAATATTGGCTATTAAATAGCCGTTCATTAAATTCCCGACTATCACAAACGATTGTTTGATGTTCCGCGTTGCAAAATCTAAATAGCCGTCCCCCTCAAAATATAATGCGATTTGAATTATAGGAATTAATACTGCCAACGCAATAAAGCCAATATATGTTCTCAACTTTCTAAAAATTTTATACAGTTCAATAGAAATTAAATTTATCATTCCATTCCTCCCTCAGTGATTTTAAGGAAGTAGTTTTCAAGCGAACGCAAAGGAATGATCGATTTAACTTCAACATTGTTATCAACTAAAAATTTATTTAGGATAGAAATATGTTCATCGGGCATTTCAAAAACCAGCTTGGTTTTGTTTTCCTCTTTCAAATAATTTTTCCATTGAGATCCATCGATAATTTTCAAAGCATTTTGTAAATCTTTTACTTCAACTGAAACCGAAAGAGTATTCGAATTTAAGAGTTCTTCAACAGAGCCTTCTATTTGGGTTGTTCCCTTATTAATAATAATCATCCTGTTGGCAATAATTTCAACTTCTTTTAGGATATGCGAAGAGAGAAAAATTGTTTTGTTTTTATCTTCACTTAAATGAATAATTAGGTCGCGGATTTCCTTAATTCCTTGCGGATCCAAACCGGTCGTAGGTTCATCCAAAATAATTAGCTCAGGATCGTGCAATAATGCTTGTGCTAAACCCAATCTTTGTTTCATCCCGTGAGAAAAAGTTTTTATTTTACTGTTAGCTCTTTTGTCAAGTCCAACCAACTCAAGCATTTCCATTAGCTTTTTCCTAGAAACATCGGCTCCGGAAAGTTTGCCAAGTATTTCAAGATTTTTTATGGCAGGCAGGTATAAATAGAAATCAGGCTTTTCAACAATTCCGCCAATACGTTTGAGAATGCCAAGTCGATGTTTCTTTAAATTCTGCCCGAAAAGTTTTATTGTACCGTTTGTTGGCTCTATCAGCGAAAGAAGCATTCTAATTGTTGTACTCTTCCCGGCACCGTTTGGACCTAAAAATCCAAAAACATCCCCTCTGTAAACATTCAGGTCTAAATCATTAACTGCAGTTATTTCTTTGAATTTTTTTGTTAATCCCTTTACTTCAATTATTTTTTCGTTGTTCAACTATTCCCCGTTGTTTGACTCTTTCTTTATCCCGAATTTTGGGTCAATATCAATAAACTTTGTAATAATAAACGCCGGAATTGTGCTTATCAGAACATAAATGAAAAAGTTTTGATAGCCGATTTGTTCCTGAATCCAGCCGCTAATCATTCCGGGAAGCATCATTCCCAAAGCCATAAACCCGGTAGCAATTGCAAAGTGTGAAGTTTTATGATCACCATCCGATATGTAAATCATATAAAGCATATAGGCAGTAAAACCAAATCCATATCCAAATTGTTCAATTGCCACACAAATATTTATAATTAAAAATGAATCCGGTAAAACCGATGATAAATAGATGTAAACAGAATTGGGGAGATTGATTGCAACAAGCATCCACCAAATCCAGTCCTTCAGTCCTTTTTTAGACGAAACATACCCTCCAAGTATTCCACCTATCGATAAAGAAATTAAACCAACCGTGCCGTAAACAAAACCTACTTCACTTGTAGAAAGTCCAAGACCTCCTGCATCAGCAGAATCAAGTAAAAAAGGAGATGCCAACTTCACGAGCTGAGATTCTCCAAGCCTGTAAAGCAGTAAAAAAGCTAATACAATTCCTATTTGCTTTTTCTTAAAAAACAAAATAAATGTTTTAAGGAAATCATTAAAAATATTTTTACTGTCAAAAGTTGCCGGTTTGTCACTCTCAGGTTTCGGAAGTACAAACCTATGATAAATCAATAATATTATAAAAACTGCTGCAATAATTAAGAAAGTAATCGTCCAGGCATACTTTATATCGGCCGGAAATAATTCTTCAAAATAACCTGCTAAAATAACAAGTAAGCCTTGACCGGTAATCATTGCAATTCTGTAAAAAGTACTTCTTATCCCTACGAAAAATGTTTGCTCATGTTTTGTTAATCCGAGCATGTAAAATCCGTCAATAGCTATGTCGTGTGTAGCTGAACTAAAAGCAAGCAACCAGAAAAAGCCCAAAGTATATTTGAAGAAATCATCAGTCGGAATTGTTAGTGCAACACAAGCCAATGCCGCCCCTATTAAAAGTTGCATTATAATTATCCAAAAACGCTTGGTCTTTAAAATATCAACAAAAGGACTCCAAATCGGTTTTATTACCCATGGCAGATAGAGCCAGCTTGTATATAGTGCAATATCAGTATTGGAAATATTCAATCTTTTATACATAATTACTGAAACAGTCATTACAATTACATAAGGAAGACCTTCGGCATAATAGAGGGTTGATATCCAAGCCCACGGATTAATTGCTTTTTTCATTAAAATTTCCTGCTTAGAGTTTTATTTTGATTTTTGATGTTCTATTTCGTATAAATATGTTCACTAATATAATCCTATTTTGAACATATATGAATACTTCAAATTACAATCGCTCTTTCAAAGAATTCAATTCAGAATTTTTGTCAAAACATTATAAATTATTTGATGAAATCTTTGGTGATCCTTTCCAGGGATTTTTGGAAGCTGAGATTGTTGAGCAACTAAAAGAAAATTTTAATCTGTCTACAGATGAACTGCTTGTAAAAATATTACCGGCTGCCGAGATTTTTGTTCAGGCACCGGTCTCCAATTTTAAAGTAGGTTCATTAGTGTTGGCTGACTCGGGCAACTTATACTTCGGGGCTAATATTGAGTTGGGAAAATGCCCGTTAAATTTCACCGTGCATTCAGAGCAAGCAGCAATAATAAACGCAATGCTTCATAAAGAAAGCAAAGTTAACACATTAGCTGTAACAGTTACTCCCTGTGGACACTGCAGGCAATTTATTAACGAATTGAATACGGCAGATACGATAAGTATTATGCTTATGAATGGAGAAAAGCAAACACTTGATAATTTCTTACCAAATAGGTTCAGCCCAAAAGATCTGGGCAACAACAAAGGATTGATGGATAAGTATTATCAAGAACTTGAAATTGAATTTGTACCGTCACTCTTGGAGGCTGAAGCTTTAATGCAGGCAAAACTTTCGTATTCTCCATATACAAAAACCTATTCCGGCGCAGCCATTAAACTTAATTCCGGCGAAGTTTTTCAAGGAACATATATTGAAAATGCTGCATTTAATCCATCTGTATCACCGCTTAATTCAGCATTAGTTCATTGCGCAATGTCCGGGAAAAATTTTAAAAATATAAGTGACGCTGTTTTAATTGAGGATAAAGACGCTCCAAACAGTCAAATTGAAGTTTCAAAAATCATCATAAACTCAATTTCAGATATAGAGTTACAAGTAAAGACAGCTGTAAAAGTTTTATGAAATAAATTCAGAAAAATAAATTTTGTCTCACTGAGCTTGTCGAAGTGTGAACCAATTGCCTTATAACATGTTTCGACAAGTTCAACATGACTCTTTGACATGTGAATACTCTTTCCTTTGCGGTGTAGTATTGGAAATACTTTAAAACAAAAATAAAGGAGGAGCTATGCCGGCTTTAAAATTAAAAAATTACCTTGACGAACAAGGAGTTAAATACCTAACAATTAAACACTCGCAGGCTTACACTGCTCAGGAAATAGCAGCATCTGCACACATCAAAGGTAAAGGATTTGCTAAAACCGTTTTGATAAAAATTGACGGGCAAATGGCTATGGCTGTTTTACCTGCATCTTACAAAGTAGATTTTGATATGCTTAAAGAAGCTTTAGAAACAGACAAAGTTAGATTGGCAAACGAACAGGAATTTAAAGATAAATTCCCGGGCTGCGAAGTTGGCGCAATGCCTCCGTTTGGTAATTTATATGGACTTAATGTATTTGTTGCAGCAAGCCTGGTTGAAGATGAAGAAATTGCTTTCAATGCTGGAACTCATACTGAATTAATTCGGTTAGCATATAAAGATTTTGAAAAATTGGTGCGTCCAAAGATTGTTCGCTTTTCTTTCAAATCAACTGTATAACTTTATTAATTTATGAATATATTTTATTGTGTTGATTTGATAATTGTCAATCTATATTTTCAAATATAACTTATAACGTAAATTTGAACGGGGAATATATGTTAAAAAGATATTTTGTACTTGGAATAATGTTATTTGCAGCAATAGGGCTGATAAGCTGTTCTGATGATGACGGAGACAGCAATCCTGCTGACTCTTCTACTAACCCGTTGGCAGGCGTATGGTTTTTGCAAAAAGTACTTCTGCTGGAGCCTGAAGAAATAGAATTCTTTCCTAGCAACGCCGGTGTTCAAGTTACATTTAATTTGAATGATGACGGAAGTTATGAAGTAACTACAACTTCGCTTGCCGGAACAACTACAGATGCAGGTTCATGGACTTCAACAGAGACAACAATTACTTTTGATTCAGATACCGAAGGCACACCAAATCTTACAATCAATTATACTAAAGACGGTGATGAAATAACTGCAACAGGAGCATTCAATTTTAGTCCAAGTCCAGACTCCCAGCCTATAAATGCTACAATTACATTGGCTAAAGACCCACCTGGGCAAGTTCAGATTTCGCTTAATACTTCTGAACAACTAATCGCCGGCAGCTGGAACATGGAGCAAATTGATGTTGACCAAAACGGGCAGATTGTTACTATTAATGCGGTACCTGGAGTTTTAACTGCAGCTATTTCATTTGCTGAAAATAAAACGTTTTTCCTTACTATATCTTCTCCTCAAGGAGATAATATTGTAGGCGGCCTGTGGAGTGCAACTTCAACTGATTTAATCATAATTGATGCTAGATTTGTAGTCCAGGTTGACTCTTATGAATTGCTTGAAAATAACTTGGTAATAAAGTTTAGTTTTCCATATAACGACGGCACTAACGATTTCCCTGCTGTGTGGACATTCAGAAAACAGTAAAAACGATCGATTGGTGATTTAATAGAAGTTTATTGTAATCATAAAAATCGTTGATCGATATTCTTAAATCAAAAAATGAATTTCGAATATCGATCAACGATTTTAGAAGAAAATTATTGTATGGACAAATACGATTTAGAAGAAAGACTGATAAGTTTTTCCATTTTAATTATTGAGATTGTTAATGAAACGCCCAATACGAAAGCAGGTAATCATCTGTCTGGACAACTACTGCGATCTGGCACCTCAGTTTCTTTAAATTATGGTGAAGCTCAAAGCGGCGAATCAAGAAAAGACTTCATCCATAAAATGAAAATTGTTTTAAAGGAATTAAGAGAAACATTTGTGTGTTTGAAAATTATGTGTCGAACGAAATTATACAAGACAGAAAACAAAATTATAAAGGCCAAAAAAGAGAATAATGAGCTTATATCGATATTTGTTAAAAGCATAGAAACCGCACAAAATAATTCAAAGAAATAAAGTATACAAAAATATTAAAGCTCTTTGCTATTATGTAAAAAAAGAATTCCGAATGTCGAACAACGATATTAGAAATTTATTGAAAACTTGTAAATCTTAAATCGATGTTCGTTGATCGATATTCCTAAATCAAAAAAATAATTTCTAATCTCGACTAAATTTTTTCGATTTTTGAAGTTCATTTAACCGTCAAAATCCTTATATTTGCATCCCAACAGGTAATCTTTTCTTTTCCGAGTAGACTTTAATTTTTCAGGAGATAAAAAAATGGAATATTTAATTGGAATTGCTATAATCATTTTGATAATATTCTTTGTAGAATATGCGATCAAAAAACCTGATCAAATAGTTCTTTATGAAAAGAATAACCAAATCTTGATAAGGAAAGGGAAATTTTATCCTCGCCATTTCAGCATGGCTATCCAGGGAACAACCCATTCAGCACTTCTGAAAATTGAATCCGAAGCAAAAGGAAAAATTACTCTTAATGTCAAAGTAGCTGTAACAGTTGCTGCTTGTAGAAATCATATAAGTGAATTAATCAAAGTCGGAGGCTGGGACAAAAATGCTATCACCAATACTTCCAAAGAACTGGAAATAATTATTCAAGGACTTGTTAGAGAATTTACTGAAAAATATGAGATTGAAGAATTAACTTCCGAAAAACTATCAAACCATTTAAATAATGAGTTAAATAACAAAATTCAGAAGCTTGGATTAGAAATTGTAACTATTACTGTCCAGTCCATTGAACCAAGCGATGATGAAATTGCAAATGCAATGAGACAGCAGGAATCTGCAAGAATAAAAGAAGAAAATGAGAAAGCTGTTCAAAAGTCAAGAATCAGTGCAGAAAAAATCCGTATAGAAGCAAACGAGCAAATTGCTTTATCTGAACATGAACTTGAAATGAAAAAGAAAGAACTGAAAAAAGCTGAAGAAGAAAAAGAAGCTGAGCTTGCAAATTTTAGAACAGAAGAAGAATTGAAAAGGAAAAAACTTAATATTGAATTAGAACGTGAAGAAGTTAAAGTATTAAAAGATAACCCAGAACTATTAATGCTTTCGCCGCAGGCTGCTAAACTAGCTGAAGCCAGCCAGAATTTGAAGAATGCTAAAACCGTTGTTTCAATTTCTCCAAATGATCTTGAAAAAGGGTCAAATCTAATTAATATGTTCGGTGAAATGCTGCAAAGTGTATTCAATAAAAAATAAGCTGTCTAATTCAATTGATTAAAGAAAAGGAATTCAAAGAGTATTTCAAACTAAGCTCTTTAAAGAGTGCCAGGGTTTCAGATATAAGTGAAGCTACTGCTTCTTCATCTGTTCCCGAAAGCGAAAGAGTAAATTTCCACATTGGAAATCCCATCCAAGATGAAAGGCTTTATAAGCTTTATCTTGAAACCATTAGTGAATTACCTTTTTACTCAAACACCGATTTTGAAACTGCACTGAAATCAATTGACCTTGAGGAAGTAAAGAAAGACAAATTAAGATTTTTTTTTGAAGCAATTAAGAATGCATCACCTTACATGCCGAGAGGTGGATATAATTCAAAAAACCCTACAAAACTTATAAAATACTTCCATGAATGGATTACCGAAGAACAGGAAGACAAACTTGAATACGGTATAGGCGGAACAGGAGCAAAAAGAGAAATAGCAATCATCAGCGGAGGTGCTGATGAAGCTTTAAGAATTTTTCTTCATTCGTTGAACGATTTTTTTTATCAAAAACCTGCTCACATAATTTTACACAATGTTAAAAATCCTTTTTATTCAAAGGATTTTAAAAACCTTTTAATTGATATATTTGAAAGCACAGATGAATATTTTATTGAAAATTTTGAATCGAAGTTAGATAAAATAAACGGCCCTGTGTTTCTCATAACTAGTAAAATCCTACCGGAAGAGATTCGAAGAGAATTAAGAAGGCTTTCAACTAATTATCCAATATTTTTTGTTGAAGTTAATAATGCCGATAATTCACAATCGCTGGCAAGAGAAGCTGGCTTTAAAAATAATGTGATACGATTCTTAAGTCCGCAAGTAATAAATAGCAGAATTAAAAATAGTCCTATAATTTTTGCAACGGGTAATTCCGAATACATAAAATTGCTTGAGACCATTCATTTTCAGATAAAAGGTACACCTTCATCGACTGAATGTGATCTACTTTATTACCAATTGACAAGTGGAATAAAGCCAGGAAGAAAACATGAATTAGAATTTAATCAAGTTGGCAGCAGTATTAATGCGTTTTTAGATTCGTATTATTCTAAAAACCTTTCAAGGACATTTAAAACTATTGAAAATATTTCAAACAAAGTTTCAGAAACCACAACCAATATTTTGAATAAAAATATTCCAGCGGTAAAATTTCAGAACAGTGGTTTCGATTCTTTTTCGGGAACCTCGGGTTTTAATCTATTTGACCAGTTGTTAAATAACAATTCCATTGAAAATGATTTATCCGAAAGTTTTTTATCACAATTCATTAAACATCATAAAGAATATAATAGAGAGAATTGTTTTGTAGTAAGTGGATCATCGCGTACTGCATTAAGTTTACTCGGTTTCCACTGTGGAATTAGAGAAGTAATTGCAAATGATTTCAGCTGGACATACGAACACTGCTTCCCCAAGACAAATGTAATTCCGTTAAATGACGATTTGTCACTTAACATTAACAATTATAAAAATGCTGTTGACGACTTATTAAAAACAAAAATTGGCAATTCATTTGCTGTAGTTTTAAACAACCCTCACAATGCGACCGGCAATGTGTTTGAAGAAAATGATATTAAAGAATTACTCACGTGGCTTTTAAATAAAAGTATTTTTGTTATTGATGACTTGTCTTATCAGAATGTAGCACCCTTAAATGAAAAAGTAACGATCAAAACATTGAAACAAATTGTAAACGAATTAATTGATACAGGTTATGTTTCATCTGACAAATCTAAATATTTAATTACTGTTCATTCCCTTTCAAAAACTGATTGCTATGCCGGTGCACGTTTAGCAGTTGCTGATATTGGGCATCCGGAGATTTACAATAAGTTCTCGGAACTAAACAAAAAAAATATCCCAAATAATTTTGCTATTCTGCTTGCATACTTATTTTACAGGTCGGACGAAAATGTTAATAAATATTGGAATTTACGGAACAAGATATTTAAGGATAGAATAGATTCAATCTCATCGGCGCTTAATGAATTATCAGAAGAAAGAAACGAATTTGATATTGAGATTAAAGTCCCAACCGGAAGTATGTACCCTGCACTAACCATTCATAAACTGCCTCAGGGAATATCGCTTGATTGGCTTTCGACAAACCTTGCAAACCAGGGGATTGGGATTTTGTCGCTCACTTCTTTTGCCCGTACTTCAAAAGGTTATGACTTAGCACGCAAAACTTTCCGTTTAACACTTGGCGGCAAAGATGGCAGCGATGTTCTCAAAAATAAAACTAGACGATTGATAATTGATTTATCCAGGATTATTAGCGAAGAACAGCAAAAGTATTTAAAACAATCATTGCCGAAATTTCAGATTGTTGATTACGTGGTTGGTAATTCAGACAAGGTTGCTAAGCTGAAAGACAAAATAATTGACAAAATTAAGAATGATAAAACCGGATTTTCCAACTTTGCAACCAACAGCAACAGTGAATTACTGAAGAGTAAATTTATTGATGAATATTTGCCTGAACGTTTAAAGATTTTTGAAAGTAAAATTCTTGAGAAACTATTATTAAAAGAAAATACAGTAAAAAATATTTCAAAGAACAAAGGTGTAGAGTTACTTGAAAACCTTGCAAGGGAATTTTATAAAGAAGAACTTAAGCAAAGACAGCTAAAATTCCGCACTAGGCTCTATGATAGGACAGTACATCCGACGCAAATGTATTCACTTAATGTTGATAAGCTATTCAATGATATTAGTTCTTCATTTGTTAATTCCGAAAAGACAAATAATCTGCTGATCGATGAATTGGTTAATGAGTTGATCAATGAGTTTACCGGGACAAATGTAGCTATCAAATCTCAAGAAGAAGGCATTGAACTTGTAAATGACTTAAAATCTCTAACAGCTTGTGAAGATTA
>CAJHYN010000093.1_pt1 | contig 14312 bp, 10 predicted proteins | sample 9198641 | NCBI WGS metagenome assembly CAJHYN01 (sample SAMEA7708370, study PRJEB35096) | sediment metagenome | biome: marine neritic benthic zone biome [ENVO:01000025]; feature: sediment [ENVO:00002007]; material: shallow marine sediment [ENVO:03000034] sea grass bed [ENVO_01000059] ... | reverse complement strand
AGCTACTTTTCTTGCTAACTCTTTTTTTTGTTCTTGTTCACCATACAATTCTAAAATCAATAAACCTTCATCAGTACAGTTATCTAAAACGCCGTCGTGAATTCCTAATCTAGTTTTGATGATGCATCCCCAGCCGGTTAAAATTTGCTGAACTTTCACAGCAGCTTCTTTTCTTTTTCCAATCATTATAAGAAGAATAGTTTTTGTCATTTTTTTAATCCTCACTTTTTATAAAATATAAAAGAATTGTTATGTCAAATTAAGTAAATAAGACAACCATATCAATTAAAATCAAATTGTAAATAATTTTTCAACCGTTTTTAAATAAATCTTTCACTATTTTGTTTCGTCTTAATTATGCTAATAAAAAATCCTTCCAAAAAAAATCGAAAAGGTATAGCTATATGAAAAAAAGAATATTAACTATTTTCTCGGCGTTTCTATTTATTGCGCTGATGTTTATAACCTCATGCTCAACAGAAAAGAAATATGAATTCACGGCTTTTGATGTTGAAGCAAATGTTGACTCTACTGTAAGCCCGGCTGATGATTTTTATCAATATGCAATCGGAACATGGGTGAAAAATAATCCGATTCCGGCAGATAAGCCTTACTGGACTGCATTTATCGAATTAAGAGAAAATACACGCGAACAAGTTAAAGAAGTTGTAGCTGATGCTTCGGCAAATAAAAATGCTGCAGAAGGTTCTGTTGATCAAAAAATAGGGACGCTTTATAATTTAGGCATGGATACTGAAAAAATCGATAAAGATGGATACTCGCCAATAGTTTCCGAGCTCGAAAGAATTGATAATATTTCTAATGAAGAAGACTTAATAAAAGAGATAGCTCACTTACAAATGTACACAGGAACACCACTTTTCTTTTTCTATTCAACTGTTGACTCAAAAAATAGTGAGCAAGTTATTGCCGGTATCTGGCAAGGTGGATTAGGATTACCTGATAGAGATTATTATTTCAACGATGATGAACGCTCAAAAGATATTCGTGAAAAGTATATTGCACATGTTTCAAATATGTTCAAGTTAATCGGCAGTGATGATGATTTGGCTGGAAAACAATCAAAAGCTATTATGGATTTTGAAACAAAATTAGCGGATGCACACAACACAACTGTTCAAAATAGAGATCCTGAAGGAACATACAACAAATTAAGAACCGACGAACTTTACGAAAAAGCACCTGGCTTTGACTGGAAATTATACTTTGAATCATTGGAAGCTGGTGATCCGGGTGTAGTTGATGTTGGCCAACCAAAGTATATTACCAAAATTGGCAAAATGGTCAAATCAGAATCTCTGGAAAACTGGAAAACTTATTTAACATGGAATGTGATTCGCTCAATGTCGGGATACTTAAGTACTGATTTTGTTAATGAAAGATTTGAATTCAACGGCAAATTCTTAAACGGACAAGAACAAATTGAAGACAGATATAAAAGAGTTTTAACAACCGTAAGCAACGCGTTAGGCGAAGCAGTAGGCCAATTATATGTTGCAAAATTCTTTCCTCCGGAAGCAAAAGCAAAAGCTGAACAAATTGTTAAATCCTTGAAAGTCTCTATGGGCGAAAGCATCAGAAATAACGATTGGATGAGTGACGATACCAAAACAGAAGCACTCAAAAAGCTTGATGCTTTTGGTGTTAAAATTGGTTACCCGGACAAATGGATTGATTATACATCACTCGAAATTAAAGGCGATTCCTATGCAGCAAACATTATGCGCGCTAACTATTTTCAACATAAAGAAACACTTGGAAAAATTAACCAGCCGGTTCGCGATTGGGAATGGGGAATGACTCCTCAAACAGTTAATGCATATTATTCGCCAACAAGAAACGAAATAGTATTCCCTGCAGGAATTTTACAACACCCGTTTTATGATTACAGGGCTGACGACGCTATAAATTATGGTGCAATGGGTCTCGTTATCGGGCACGAAATTACGCATGGTTTTGATGATCAAGGCAGACAATACGATGCAGACGGAAACATCAGAGATTGGTGGACAAAAGAGGATGGTGAAAAATTTAAAGCGAGAGCTGATATGCTGGTCCAACAGTATAATGACTATATTGCAATCGATTCTTTGGATTTATATGTTAACGGGGAATTGACCCTTGGTGAGAACATAGCCGATCTTGGTGGATGTACAATTTCTTATAATGCTTTCGCTAAAACGGATCAATACAAAAAAGGCGAAAAGATTGACGGCTATACACCCTCCCAAAGATTCTTTCTAGGATATGCACAAGTATGGAAAGGAAGTTACAAAGACGGATTTCTTGAAAGAATTGTAAAAACAGATCCGCATTCGCCAGGTAATTATAGAGTTATAGGTGCGGTAACTAATATGCCTCAATTCTTCGAAGCATTTGATATTCCTGAAGGTGCTCCGATGAGAAGAGCCGAAGACAAGATTGTAAAAATCTGGTGATACACGATTCTTTAGATTGGTGACTAAATACTTATTAGTCACATTGAGCCTGTCGAAATGTGTTTTCTAATTCGTAGTAAATATGTTTCGACAAGCTCAACATGACAATAATAATTTCGAAAGAAATCTTATTTTTTGTCTTTAGGTTTGATAAATCAAGCCTCTACAGTTATATTCCTATTCAAATATCATCTCACAAAATTTCATGCCTATGTATGCTTTAGAAGTTAAAAATTTGTTTAAATCCTTTGGAGATATCAAAGCTGTTAATGATGTTTCGTTTCAAGTGCACGAAGGTTCTGTGTTTGGATTAATCGGCAGAAACGGTGCAGGCAAAACAACAACAATGAGAATGATTTTAAATATTTATTTGCCTGAAAGTGGTGAAGTAGTTTTTAGAGGCAAAAAAGTTGATAACAATTTCAAGGATAAAGTAGGTTATCTGCCTGAAGAAAGAGGGCTTTACAAAAAAATGAAAGTGCTCGACACGATTAAGTTTTTTGCAGAATTGAAGGGCAAAAGCGGCAAAGAAATAAACAGAAAAGCAAACGAGTATTTGGAAAGGTTCGAATTACTTGACCGGAAAGATTCAAAAATTGAAGATCTATCAAAAGGTAATCAACAGAAAATTCAGTTTATCTCAACGTTAATTCATGATCCCAATTTTATTATTCTTGACGAACCTTTTGCCGGACTTGACCCGATTAACACTGAGCTATTAAAAGACATAATTCTTGAGAATTCAAAAAAAGGCAAGGTCATAATTTTCTCAACTCACTTAATGGATTTTGCTGAAAAAATGTGTGATCATATAGCTATGATTGATAAAGGTGAATTGATTTTATCAGGGTCTTTAAAGGAAATAAAAAATAAATATGCTCAGAAAAACGTAAGTCTTAATTATGAAGGGGATTTATCTTTCTTAAACGGTAACCCGATTATTGAAAAGATATCCGACTTTGGTAATACTACCGGCATTAGGGTAAAAGAAGCTGAGCAAATTCAGGCATTATTAAAACTGTTGATAGAAAAAAACGTGACTGTAAAAAAATTTGATGCAAATGATATATCACTCCACGATATTTTTGTTGAATTGGCTGAGAGCGATTTATGATAAATGACAAAGTTGTAACAATTATCAAAAGAGAAATTAATGCAAAGATGCTATCAAAGGGTTTTATTGCCATGACTGTTCTTGTTCCTGTATTCCTTTTCGGTATTTTAGCTTTGCAGACTTATTTCATTGGCATTGACAGCGAAGATTATTCAACACTAATAATAGTTACAGAAAGCCAGGAGTTATCGAATGAGCTGCAAAAAGAAATTTCTGAGAATGAATCGCTTCAAAAAAACTTTTCTTTCAATTATGAAATCAAAGATAGTAGTCAAGCTGCTGACTTAGTAGAACGCAAAAAAAGTGCCCTAGTTTCCAATGAGCTTACAGGAATAATATTTATTTCGAAAAAAGATTTATACGATAAAAAAATTAAATATTATTCCAAAAATCCCTCCAACAGAATATTGTTTGACAAACTAGATGATGTCATTAATCAGGCTTTATTGAATTGGTATTTTAACACAAAAGATATTTCAGAAGAAGATTTGAAATTTGCGCGGTCGTGGGTTGATATTAAAGGATTCAGAGTTTCGGACAAAGATGGAATCGAGGAAGAAGGTATCGGCAATCAAATTTTATCATTTTTATTTTCATTTTTACTTTACTTTAGTTTGTTGCTTCTTGGTTCATTTACGATGCAGTCGGTGATCGAAGAAAAATCAAACAGAATTGTTGAGGTATTGCTCTCATCATTGAACAGTCGTGATTTAATGACAGGAAAAATACTTGGCAACGCTTTAATAGGTTTGCTGCAAATGACAATATGGCTTTCACCGCTAATGATTTTAATTTCTACGACATGGTTTGTTTTGCCTAAAGAATTTATTCTCAATATTTCTTGGGGTAGCATATTTTATTTTTTGATCAATTATTTTATTGCATTGGCAACGTTTCTTGGATTATTTACCTGTGTGGGTGCAATATTTGATAACGCACAGGATGCTCAGCAAGGCGTGTTCCCTTTAATGCTGTTGATAATGATTCCTTTTTTTATGTCGTTTACTTTGCAGAAAAATCCCGATAGTACGTTTGCAACAATTGTTTCAATTGCCCCGATTACCTCTTTGATTGTAATGCCTGCAAGAGTTAGTTTGGTTGACGTGTCTTTAATTCAATTATTAGTATCACTATTTCTTAGTGTTGTGTTCTTGGTATTTGTTTTTTTCTTGTCAGGTAAAATTTACCGTGTTGGAATTCTTTCGACAGGCAGCAAACCTAAATTAGCAGATATAATAAAATGGTTAAAAGCATAATGGTTGATAAAGAATTATTGCCTGAAGTATTATCAAAATCAGCAAAAGATTTCTCAACAAATAAAATTGAAATCTCTTCCGAAGAAACAGGCATTGAATCTTATGATTTGCTAAAAGAATACTTAGCACAGAAAGTAGCTGAGTTAATGGATAACGATTTTGAAAGATTTTTAAATAGCCTTTACAGAATTGATATCAATGAAAGGAAAATCAAAGAAGTATTGATTGACAAAAACATTTTATCAATCCCGGAAAAGATTGCCGACCTAATTATTGAGAGACAAATTGAACGAATTAAGTATCAAAGGATGTATAAAGAAGGTAAGCTTTGAATTACTAACTAACTTTATTTGCTCTTTTAAATGTAACCGAAAAAGTTGAGCCAACTCCTTTCTGGGATCTAACAATTAACTCTGCTTTATTTATTTCACAGTACTTTTTCACCAAAGTTAATCCCAAGCCATTGCCGTCAAACTTACGTGTATAGCCAGTATCTTCTTGGCTAAAGGGTTCAAAAATAAGTTCAAGATTATCTTCAGAAATTCCAATACCGGTATCCTCAATATTTAAGGTGAATGTTTCATAATCGTGGTCACAGTTTATTTTAACATGGCCTTTTGATGTATATTTTATGGCATTATCCACAAGGTTTGCAACTATTTGAGAGAAACTGTATCTGTCCGCATAAATGAAACAATCTTCTGATTGTTCATCAAAAATAATTTTTAAATTTTTGTTCTTTGCAATACTTATGAATTCTTTTACTACTTCTTTCGTAGCAGTTACACTATCGAACTTAGTTGTTTTTACCTCAAAATTACCTAATTGTAATTGCGACAAATCTAAGATAGAGTCGATAGTCCTGATAAGCCTCCTGCCGCTGTTTTCAACAATCGAAAAACTTTCCTTCAATTCTTCGCTTACTTTATCAAATGTTTCCTCTTTTATAATGGCAGTAAAATTTAAAATTGAATTTACAGGTGTTCTTATTTCGTGAGACATTTGTGCAAGAAATTCAGATTTAAGTTTTTCGGATTCTTCTGCTTTTCGTCTTGCTTGTATTAAGTTTAATTCTACTTTTTTCCTGTGATCAATTTCATCTTTTAACTTTTTGTAAGAGTTCTTTACATTTGTTATCATTGAATTAAAAGACTCAGCCAGAATTTTTATTTCATCATCTGCAAGCTCGGGATTTGTTAAAGTTTCATAATTACCTTCGCTAACCTCTTCAGCAGTTGCTGTTAAGTTGTGTATCGGCCTTACAACTATTAAGATTATTAGCAGCCCGCCAACAATAGAGATCAATAAAATACTTATTGTAAGAAAATTTGCAGATTCTTTTTCAAGTGCTTTTAACCTTAATTCAATTTGTTCGGAGTCACCAGTCGTAATGAAAATGTTATCTTTTTTGCGGTATATTCCTGCAGCAATAGTATTATTCACGTTAAGATATTTTAGAAAACTTTTGCCAGCTAAAAGTTTTTTTGACGGAATGATTATTTTTTCAATTAAATTATTTATAGCAACCGAATCCGATTTAGAGTAATTAGTAAAAATGTAGTTTTGACTTTCGAACCGGATTGTAAGGTAGTTAATTTCGGTACTTTTTTGATCATAGATTTCTGAAAAAAGCTTTGAATTACCAAGCAATTTTTCAGACTCAACTTCCAGCAAACTTGTTTTAACATTATTATTTATAAAAAGTAAAACAATAAAGAATGGAATTAGGGAAAGAATTAAATACCAGAGTCCGATTCTAATCCCAAGGTAATTTCTCTTGAGGAAATGATTTTCTAATGCTCTAAAAAGTCTTGATTTACTTTCTACTGACTCTAACCCTTTTGAGTCACTCCAGATTGGTTTCCTATAACGTTTTGGAGTAGCTATGAATATCAGCGAGGTTATTGTGCACGTAAAGATCACTTCAGAAAACCACCCTATATGTATATTGTAAAGCACTGCCCAGAATGAGTTCATGGAACCGGTAAGAATAAAATAAAACTCAGGCATGAATTGATAAACAAATCCGAAAACCGGAATATCTAATAAATAATAATAAGCTATAACCAGTAAATTCCATCCAAGTAGAAATGAGGGCATTTCGAGTTTTTGATAAATATATTTCCTATAAAGAAAACCAACCCAGGATGCTCCCCATACATGCTGAGCAATCACAAAATATTTAACTCCCGGGGTCGGATCGTAAAGTGATGATAACAATCCTATAATGGAAGCTCCTATTGGCCCGGTGATTGCACTTCCTACTAAAACAAAGACTTCACGAGGATCAGTAATTATAGTTGTTCCAGGTATTGTAAAATGAACCTCTGCGTAAACAATTATAAGCGCAAATGTTCCGAAAATAAAGGAAAGTGCTATTGTCAATAAATGAGGTTTATATTTTTGTTTTTCATTGAACATAAAAAAGCATTCCCACATAGTATTAATGCTCAATAGAAATTATCGATATAAATAATTATATATTTAACAAATTTTCAGTTTATTAAATATATTCTTAAAAAAGATGATAAGGAATATATTAATGAATTGTTGTGATGATGAAGGCTAGTTTAATTGGGAACGGGAAGCAACCGGCTTCCCGTAAAATTAATTCTTAAGGTTATAAACCGAAGAAATTTTCCAGCCTATATTTGTAGAGATTAATGAAATATTGCGCTTTGATCTGATCACCTTTTCGAGTTGACCCTTAAAAATTGTTTGAACAGTAGTATATAAAATTCCTTTTGTAACCTGAGTTCGAAATAATATTTATACTAAACTATGAGATAGCTCATGAGCTAAATTTAATTTAGGTTTCTTTTCTTGAAAGAAGTAAGCAGCTAAACCAGATAAGATGTTAACTACTAAATTAGATATACTCCTATCTCTGCTATGTTCAATCTGAGAAATGTTTTTTAACTGATCGTTTATAGTTTCGATTATTGTTCTTTTCCTTAGTAGAATATTATCCTCTTGCTCAATAAGTTTGTTTTTCATGTTTTTTCTTACTCTTGTTACCAGTTTAAGGCCATTATTAAATAAGTCTTCAAAGAGTTCTTGTTTAATATAACCCTTATCACCGAATATTTTTCCCGTTAAGCCTTTTGTTAAGGTTTCTATTACATTTTGATTTCTATGGTCAGTATTACCCGGCGATAATACAAATGAAACTATTTCTCCCTTATCGTTAACAACTAAATGAAGCTTGAATCCATAGAACCATCCCATTGATGTTTTCCCTCTTTGGGCAACATCATTAAATACTTTGTGACGTAGTATTCGTCTATTGTGACATACCTTTAAGGTAGTTGAATCAATAAAATAGATACCACTTTTTTCTCCTTTACCATAGTAGCGTAAAAATGCCAACATTGGTATAATTACACTTTTTTTCAATTCAACGAACCTATTATAGCTAACCAAACAGGGGAATTCTTTTTTCTTATAACAACTCAGATAAGCTGTGTAGAAAGTTTTGAAGTTTCTATAACCGCTTTGATGAAACAATAAGATAATCGTTATTATTTCACTTTCGCTCAATTTTGAAGGTTTTACCCTTTGTTTTTGACCATTAGCTAATAGCATTCTATTTAATTGGGGTATGAATTCTTTAGAGAAATCATCTATTATTGTGAATATTCTTGTTATATCATTCATGTTCAGTTTTTTTTTTTTTTTCTACGAGTATAACATTTTCTGAACAATTTGAATTCAATTTCAACCCTTTTTTATTTCGAACTCAGGTTTTTTATTATTTCCGCCGGTTCTTCTTCCAGGTTTGTAGAATAAATTCTTGGAGCGATCTTCCGAATTTTTTTGTCTTTAAGCAATTTCGAAGATTATTTGAATGTGGAAAACTAACAAAAAAGGAAAAACAAAGATTGACTAAAATATCCAAAAGTATAAACCCATTTAAGCTTCAGAGAATTATTAAGATGAAAATCAAAAATATATTGAGATACGCTAATGGTGAGTCGAATTGATATAAGGGTAACTCCAGTCGCCCTACGGACTCCTTGCGTTACCCTTTCAACGATACTTTTATTATGTTAGACAATATTAGTTTTGTTCTTTATTTTTTACTAACTCTATAGTTACCTCTATTTTGAGGCAACTGGCAAGATCTACTACTGCAAGTTAGCTAAGAAAAAAACATACCCACATAAAGAGAATAATGATCAGCCTTAGACATGAATGTAGCAGTGATTAATTGCTTCGAGAGTTTTCTATAGTGGTTAAGTAGACATTAGTTAATATTCACGTTTACGCCTGCATAAAATGCTCTGCCGGAAGCAGGCTCAAAAAAATTGTTGCCAAATGCGTTTGGTACAACAGACCCGTTGTACCTCTCGTCGAATATATTTTCAATTCCTGCTTTTAAGTTCATTTTCCCGAAAATTAAATCAATGGAATAGACTAACATTAAACTTACAACCGCATAGCCGTCATTAACGAATTCTTCCTTTGTTCCGTCATCCCCTGGGAGAGGCCCGTTAAAATCATTTGTATAGATCTTACTTACCGAGTTAATACTAATCTGAGATGATAAGCCGTAAAACAATTCTGAATTCAATCTAAAATTGAAATTGTGCTTTGGTACCCCCGGCACGAAGTTGCCTCCTAATTGAAAGAGTTCTCCATTTCTCTCAATTAAAAAATCTTCAAACTTCATGTCTTGATAAGTATAAGAAAATTCCGCAGCGGCAGATTTATAAGGCAGCCATCTCAAAGAAATTTCGATACCGTTATTGTTTACTTCACCGCTGTTCCTATAAAACGTTTCTTCTGATTCATTTTGAAAAGGAATCAACATATCTTTAATATTCATTTGATAAAGTACTGCATCGTAATTTAATCCGATAGTATTTACCGCTCCTCTTAACCCTATTTCAAGACTTTCTATATTTTCCGGTTTGAGAAATCTATTAAATCCACCTGAACCGTCAGGTGTATTGCTTAGCTCATTTGTAGTAGGTGTTTGAAATGCAGTAGATATATTTCCATATAATATCATGCTATCAAAAATTTTAAAACTCGCGCCAACAACCGGGCTAAATTTATCCATATCCCTTTCGCCGGAATCATCTTTGCTGTCATCTAAAAACTTATCTGCCGCCTCAAAATTAAAATTGTCATAACGTAATCCGGCACTGAGCTTAATATTCTCATTAGGTAAAAACTCAAGTTGAGAAAACACTCCAGTACTTTTGACTATTTCATCCTGATTTAAAAGTTTTCTTCCATAAGTTAGATTGTTAAAAATATCATCCGCTTTTATTGAGGCAGCATCATTTACACCTAGATTCTCAAACTCACTCCTTTCATCATCCTGTACTTCATAATCAAACCCAGCAATAAGATTTATATTGCTGTCGAATAATTTCCGGGAAGAAGAAAATGTTGACCTTATCCCGTAAGAAAATCTTTCCAATTCAATAATTCTTGTCGTGATAGCATTTAATAATGAACGATGAATTCCATAAAAGGTAGTCTTAAAAACTGAATTACTTGAGAAATTATAGTTGAATGAAATACCGGCTTGAACCTGCTCAACTTCCTTACCCGAACCGCTGTTTATAATTCTTTCACGCGCTTTCTTTGGACTTTTATCAGCATCACTCTTGTTTAATGACCCGGGATTAAGAAGGTATGGTGCGTTGAAATAATTTACAACTGCAGTTAAGTCTAAGCTTCCAGATAAATGTTGAACAGTAATAAAATTTGCTCCGCTGAATTTAGCATCAGAGTGGTTTCTAAATCCATTATAATCAGCAGTATACAAATTAATTCCTGCTGAGCCATTCATGAATTCACTAGATAATCCGAGGCTAATTTTCTTAAAGCCAAAACTACCCATGTTAAATTCAGGTTTGATTTGTAATCTTTCGTCCGAAAAAACATTGCTTTTAATTGATATTACGCCTCCGGATGAATTACCATATAATGTTGAATTCGGGCCGCGAAGAACTTCTATTTTACTTAATGAGCCTACATCTAAATTATTAAGCTGCGACTGGCCATCCGGAAAAGTTAACGGGATTTCGTCTAATAAAATCTTAACACCCCTCACCCCAAACCGTGCTCTGCTACCAATACCTCTTATAATAATTTTATCACCTTGAGATGGATTAAATCTGCTGCCAATATTGACTCCTGGGACTGAGCTGAATGCTTCTTTGATTGTCAGCAAATTATTAATGCTTGAAAGGGTATTAAAATCAACAACGCTGACCGAATAAGGCATTAATTCAATAGCTTCTTGTTGCCTTCCGACCTGAACAATAACCGAATCCAAATCAGCAGTATATACAGTAGTTTGCGCAGACAGATTTAAAAAATATCCAAAGGATAAGGAAACAAATACAACATTTTTTATAGCTTTAAAAAGCTGCAACAATTCGTAGTTATTCCTTATAAAAATCAACTTAAGAATATCGTTGTTTTATTATTCAGAAAGAGGGATTATTTTATATATCACTCCCGGATCTTCCACACCTACATAAATATATCCATCAGGCCCTTGTTTAATATTTCTCACACGCCCTATGTCTTCCATCAAAGTTTCTTCCGATAATAGTTTAGTTCCTTCTATTTTGCAAAGTTTTACAAATTCAAAACGAAGAGAACCAACAAGCAAATTTCCTTCCCAGCCGGGATATAAACTACCTCTAACAAAGTCCATTCCGGAAGGTGCAATTGACGGCGTCCAGTAATGAAGGGGCTGCTCCATTCCTTCTTTTGCAGTTAAATCAGTGAATTTAGTTCCGCTATAGTTTACTCCGTATGATATTACAGGCCACCCGTAATTCAAACCTTTTTCAACAATATTAATTTCATCGCCTCCTTTAGGCCCGTGTTCATGCGTCCATATTTCACCGGTAACAGGATGCTTTATCATACCCTGCTGATTACGGTGCCCGTAGGAGTAAATACTTTTTATTGCATCAGGCTCATCCACAAACGGATTATCTTCAGGAATTCTGCCGTCATCATAAAGGCGGTGAACTTTTCCTGGGAATAATGATAAGTTCTGAGGGTTAACATCCCTTGCGCCCCTGTCGCCTATTGTTATAAACAAATATCCATTGTTATCAAATTCCAATCTTGAACCATAATGACGTCTTGTAGTAGAATACGGGAATGCCTCGAATATCATTTCACCATCTACAAGTTTGTTGCCTCGAAGTTTATATTTTGAAACTGCCGTAGATGATAACTGTTCCCCGCCTTCTCTTTTGTAAATTGAATATGATAAGTAAAGTAAATTATTCTCGCTGAAATTCGGATGCAGCTCAATATCCATTAAGCCGCCTTGACCCTTGTACAATACTTCGGGCACACCTGTAACTTCTATTTTACTTTTATCTTTCTTTACTCTCCATAATTCTCCGGATTTGTCAGTTACTAATAAATCCCCTTCAGGAAGAAAAACCATTCCCCAGGGACTTTCCAAATTCTCCACAACTTTTTCCAACTTAAAGCTAAAATCTTTACTCTGGTAGGTTTCTGATTCTTCTACTAAATCATATTTATCAAGCTCTTTCTTTTGGTGAAGAATAGTGACAACAAGTTCATTCATTTCTTTTTTGCTTAAACCATCTTTGAAAGAAGGCATTTCCCCTTCTGCTCTTCCCTCTGCAATTGATGTATAAATTTCCTTGGGAGAGTTACCGTATATCCATTCTTCATCAACAAAAGTCTGCATTGCATTACCATGGCACCCGGAACAATACTCTTTATAAATAACTTCGGTACGAGAAATTATAGACTCAAGTTCAGTGTCGGTTATTCTCATTTCTTGCAGAGTATCTTTTTTGCATGCAACTGTTAATGAGCTAAACAGTATGATAAAAATAATGTAGGCAATAAAATTTTTGCTAAAAATGCTTTTAATTACTTTCATAGTAATTCCTTCTAATTCAATGATGAATTATTATTTGTAGAATTTATAGTTGTGTTCTTAAGGCTTATTTAAACGCCAGATCTCAGATTTTATTATTTATACCGGGAAATTTTCACAGCAGTCTTTTCAAAAATCATAATAAGTTTTTTCGGGAAATTCTTCAAGCAATAAGATATTTCAATCCCTTTTTTACAGGTACTAATAATAAATCTTTTTCCCAGCATCTTATTTTGTTTGAAAAGAATTTTGAGATTTTGACTACATCAAAGTTTATAAACCGGCTTGAGCTGACAAGCCGGTTTCTTACTTAAAGGTAGGTATTAATTCCTCTACTTTTAGAGAAATCAAATTTTATTTGAACCGACTATATTAACTTTGACCTGAATATCTTCAGCGACTCTGTTTCCAATGACATTATTTTCAACTTCGTAGTCGGAAAGTTTTACTTTAAACTCGGCACTCACACCCAGGAGATCGCCGGGTGCACGTTCTTTTGTTTTTTCGCTTTCGTCTAGATAAGTTGCAGTAACTTCAGCGGTAATATTTTTGGTTATACCGTGCAGAGTAAACTCACCATTTACTTTACATTCAATTTTATTTTCACTTAGAGATTTAGCATTAACAACATCCTTTATTTCAAAAGTTATTTCCGGGTATTCTTCTGAATCGAGCCAATTAGCGCTTCTTAAGTGCTGATCTCTTAAATCAATTCCTGTTTTCATTGACTCTACCATTACAATTATTTTACCTCCTAAAGAACCGGCAAAATTGCTCACAGTAAATGTGATTTCGCCTTTAATATTATTAACTGTACCCGCAACATCTTCCAAAGGCGTTGTACTGAAAAAAGTTGCTTGATTTCTCCCCTTCTCGTCTTTGAAGGAAAACTTCTGCTCACCCTTTGCTTTGACATTAAAGCCCTGAGCATTGATTGTTATTGTGAAAAACAAAAAAAACGACATTAATTTTAATGCTAATTTCATTGTGCCTCCGGTTAATTACTATTCATCGAATATTATTTTGATTAATTGTTTCTTTTCTTAATCTAAAAAGGAAAATAAGAATACCAGAGATTAAAAAAGTGACTCCACTTACTGCTAGGCTCAAATCCAGTCCCCAAATAAACTGATCTTCCCATTCTTTAATTGTAGTGCCGAATAATTCATCCTGCTTTTCTACAAGCACTTGTGATTTAGTAAAAAATTCACCGCCAAATAAAAGCCAGATTATAAATGAAACAGCGATTATTAATATTCCGGCATACATTACTTGCTTCTGTTTTTTATTCATGTCAATATCTCCATGGATTGAATCATTATCATATTAGTATTCAGCTTTAGCAATAAGTGCCGGGAAATTATTACTAAGTTTTACAAAAATTCTCTAACCAATTAGCAAATATTTTTGACACTTTTTATAGCCCCGCTGCACTATTATTTCAAACCATTCTATAAAAATTATGATTATATCAAATTCATTTGGAGGTTTATATGAATCAAAAAATACACATGACAATATTTATTATGATAATATTGGCATTTACTATAATTTCCGGACGTCCTAAAAGAGTAAGTCAAATT
>CAJHYN010000574.1_pt1 | contig 14397 bp, 20 predicted proteins | sample 9198641 | NCBI WGS metagenome assembly CAJHYN01 (sample SAMEA7708370, study PRJEB35096) | sediment metagenome | biome: marine neritic benthic zone biome [ENVO:01000025]; feature: sediment [ENVO:00002007]; material: shallow marine sediment [ENVO:03000034] sea grass bed [ENVO_01000059] ... | reverse complement strand
TGTAATAGGGGAAGGATTATCAATAGAATACTAAAGCAGCGGTTGAAAACCGGGATAAATATTAGTGCAATTTTTAGAAAAATTACACTCTGTCAAAAAAATAAATATGGGAAATAAGTTGTTCAGTGCATTGCAAATAAATATTAAACAAATTTTGAGTAATAATAAGAAAAAAACTTCCGGCTCAAAAAATTTAGGAACCTTATTAAATACCCATAGAGGTATTATTGGTGATGGTTTCGCACAACATAATTTTATCTGTAAATGAGATTTAGACATTTTACTGACATCTATATTTTTTTTCTCATTTCCAGATAAAATTCTTTAAAGTTAGTTGGCACAATAAAGAGGTATCAATATGGCATCGAAAATTATTATACATTCTAATGAATCTATCATTTGTCCTCAATGCTCTAGAAATTTTTTATTGAATGAAGCTATTGCAAAGCAAACTATAGAAAAATATGAATCTGAATATGAAAATGAAGCTAAGAGACTCAAAATAGAGTTATCAGAAACCGCAACTAAAGAAGCTGAAAAAAATGTATCAAAAAAGTACTCAAATGAAATTCAAGAATTAAAAGAGAGCCTGAAAGAAAAAGATGATAAACTTGGGAAGGTGAATCAAAAGATAGAAAAAGCAAGGGAAGAATCGCGCAATGAAACATTAGACGAGGTATCAAACGAAAAGAAAATACTTGAAGAAAAACTTAAACTTAAAGAAACCGCACTTAATGACTACCACACAAAAGAAGTATTGCTCATAAAAGAGAATGAAAAACTTTTACAAGAAAAAAATAATATTGAGCTAGGTCACAAAAAACAATTAAGTGAAGAAAGGGAAAAAATTAAAAATGAAGTCACTAAACAAAAAGAAGACGAGTTTAAATTAAGAGAAGCAGATTACCAAAATAAATTAGCAGAGGCTCAATCAGAAACGAAAGAGATAGAAAAAAATATATCAAAAAAATTCGTGAAGGAAATAGAAGATTTAAAAGAAAGTTTAACCGAAAAAGATGAGAAAATTGAAAAAGCTAATCAAAGAATTGAAAGAGTAAAAGAGGAAACTAAAAAAACAGTACTAGAAGATACCGCTAGTGAAAAAGCTGCACTGGAAGAAAAGCTAAAGATAAAAGAAACTAAAATCACCGAATTTCGAAGTAAAGAATTAAAGCTAATTCAAGAAAAAGAAAAACTAGAAGAAGAAAAAGCAAATCTTGATTTGGATTATAAGAGGAAATTGAATGAAGACCGAGAGAGTATCAAGAAACAAGCTATCCAACAAAAAGATGAAGAATTTAAATTAAAAGAGGCAGAATATCAGAAAAAACTATTAGATGCTCAGAGGGTAAATGAAGAATTATCAAAAAAACTTGAGAACAAGTCACAACAGTTTTCTGGTGATGTTTTAGAAATAGTCCTGGAAGAAATATTAAAAAGTTCTTTTCCACAAGATGATATTCGAAGAATTGGTAAAGGTGTAAAAGGCGCAGACGTACTTCAAATTGTTTTTAATAAATTGGGACAAAATTGTGGTAAAATTTTATGGGAAGCGAAACGACACGAAGATGAGCAAGATAAATGGATTCAAAAACTTAAAGACGATCAGATGGAACAAAATGCAGAAATTGCTATAATTGTTACTACTACTATGCCAAAAGGGTGTGATGAATTATTTACACAAATGGATGATGTCTGGATAGTATCTGATCAATTAATAAAACCCTTCGCAAATACTTTACGTTATTCATTGATTGAGACAAGCAAACAGAAACAAACTAATATTGGCAAAGATGAAAAGAAAGAATTAATATACAATTATTTAAATAGTCCACAATTTGTTCAAAAAGTAAAGTCAGCGTTAGGGACCTTTGTAAATATGAAAACAGATTTAGATAAAGAGAAAGCTTCGATTCAGAGAATATGGAAAAAACGAGAATCGCAGATTGAAAGAGTTGTTAATAATGTTTCTTCAATTGTTGGTGAATTACAAGGTCTTTCACAAGGTTCGTTATCAGAATTGGAAAACATTGACCAACTAATGCTACCTGAAGCTGATATTGAGCCTGAGGATGCAAACTAACCAGCAAAGCAACCGGACGCCGAAATTTAAGTGGCATTTGTGCAGTTCTTAATTAAGATGAAATAAACAACATTACTGTTCGTCAGTGTACTAATTAATTAAATTGTTGCAACCGGCGATTATTTTGAAAGTTAATCACCGGTTGCTAAATTATTGGCGTTGTACAATTAAGCGGCATTCTTGTTTTGGGGCGCCGGTTATTTGCGACACCGTTAGCTTTTTCAATAAGATTATGGAAATATTTCAAGAGTCACAAAAGCAAATATTTGCAAAACTATTAAGTGAATGCAAATTAACTCTTTCAGCAAAGAGACAGATTGAAATATTTTTAAAGATACTTGAAAAAGAATCAGATATTGGTTTCGATACTACCTCAGCACTGATGTATGGTTTTCTTAATAATGTGGAGTTTACTCAAAAAGATGTGTGCCCTTTATCATTGAAACAGATATCAAACTTGAAGGAGATTTCTAGATACGAAGCTACTCGCGAAACAGCGCATGAAACTGCCCTACTAACTAGAGTATCACGATTACCACTTGTTGATATTCTGGGTCCGGTCATTGACTTAAAAGATTTAGCGATATCATTTTTGACTTACGCATCAGATGAACCTTACTTTGCCTTTTCATTTAATAGAAATGAAAAACTTTATGAATATTTAGATATACCTAATCAATATTATCTCAATGTATATAATTTACGAAATGACCTTGAAAAGGTCGGAATGACTATTGATGACTTCATCGTAAATCTTTCAAGATTAAGAACCAAATTATGGATACCTGATAATCGTTTTATCACAATTGAGTTTAATAGACTTATCGAGTTAGTTATGCCAAAATTACCAGATTCATTATTTCAGTTGAGTGGTGATAATTTAGAGGATCTTATAATGGAGCTATTCGACCGAGCGGGCTATCGTGTTGCAAGGGTTGGACGCAGTACTTTCGAACAAGATGGTGGCATCGATATAATCGCCTCTAGTCAAACTTCAATCGCGGGCGACCTGAGACTAGCGATACAGTGTAAGGCAACAAAAAATAGAATATCTCCTAAAGTAATAAGGGAATTCAATACGTCTTTACAAAATTTCAAAACTCATAAAGGAGTATTTGTTACAACGAGTGAGTTTACTTCTGGGGTTATCAATGAAGTTAAAAGTAACGGTTATCCAATTGAGCTTATGGATTATATTAAGCTCTCAAACAAAATTCGAGGTGCTGTAATAAAAAGCTAACCAGCTTTACAAGCAGACCGCCTGCAATGGTTTGGGTTAGTGTAAATTTTTTAAATAGTATTGTTCGTTAAAAATTGTTGTTTTGGTTTAGAACAAAAATTAAAAATCAGCCGCCATGCTTGCGGGGACAATTTAAGCATGGCTACACATTTAATAAATTGGTAGTTGTTGCAGCATTGTCGCTTTGGGCGGCTGCTTAAAAGCAACATCGTTATACCGAATCATAATTGGAGCGTAATATGACAGTTGAATTAATATTTCAAATACCAGAAGAACTTGATGTTGATAATAATTATTTAGGTAAAAAGTTTTTATTTAATTACTCTATTAAATATTTGGTTCAAAGTCCTGAATACGATAAGATAGAAGAAAAGAAGTTTGTTGTTTCAATTTCTAATATTTCACTTAGAAGATGGGATTATAAAAACGAATCTGAACTACACAAAGTATTATTTTTACATGTATTTGAATGTGTTAAAGAAAAATTAGCGAATGGGGAGTTAAATGAAATTGAAAAGTTGGATTTGAAAGTATCATATGAAGATATAGAAAAACGATACGATCCCAATAAAATTCCAGATTTTATTAATGTTTCTTTTCAAATAGATTTAGATGAGTCTGGGAGTAAGCCAAGAAACTTTAAGATGGGGTTTTAATTTTTTATAGGTGGTTAAATGAAATATTTGAGTGATTACTTCCGATCTATTCCAAACAAAATTAAAGCATTATACTTAATATGGATTTTTTTTCATTTCATTTTATTCCTACTTAGTGGTAATGCTATAATTAAATATCGAATGGATTTTTTCCCTTTTAGTTATTCTGGCAAAAAATATTTCTTTGATATTAATAGTTATGATTATAGTGAATTTATAATATATAACATATCGCCTATCATTATTTATTCTGTGATTTATTTATGGAGAAAAAAGTAATAATAGTATAACGATGATTCTATACCTATTCTAATTAAATGAATATAATGCTTGAAAAAATGATATCTCTAACTTAGATTAAATACAAATTTTAATTTGGAGTATTGAATGCCTGAAATATCCCGTTTTTTGGGAATAATAATTAGAATGTATTACAGAGAGCATTTCCCAGCTCATTTTCATGCAGAATATAACGATTATGAAATTACGGTAAACATTGAAGATGGAGTTGTTGAGGGTAAATTCCCGAAACGTGCTTTAAGTGCAGTGATGGAATGGTACGAACTGCATAAAAAAGAGTTGATTGAAAATTGGGAATTAGTATTAAGGAAAGAACCATTAAAGAAAATTAAACCTTTGGAGTAATTATGTTTTTACACGTTATCGAAGCAAAATATATAGACGGACATAAAATATGGGTCAAGTTTAACGATGGGGCATCCGGTGAGATAGATTTGTCATCGGATTTGGACGAAGGTGTATTTAAGCCATTAAAAGAAAAAAAATACTTTATGAATTTTTCTTTGGAAGGTCATACTTTATCCTGGAAAAATGGAGCAGACTTCGCCCCGGAATATTTGAGAGAAAAAATAAATTAGTACTGAAATACTAATAGCCATGCAGATTCTATCAAGAAACAATCATATTTTCGGCTGAATTATGTCAGAGGAAAATAAACCTACCAAATTGAATTGCGCAAACAAACTGCGAAACGATCAAAATAAATTTATAAATCTAAAGGAAGATAATTTATGAATACAGAGTTATTAAAAACTTACAAGCAGTTAGAGGATATGGATCAAACCAAAGAAGTGATTCAAATAAAAAATCAGATTAAAGAAACATTGTATCATCAATTAAAATATCATTTTCTTGAATTAACCGGTATTGGCAGAGTAATCGGTTATGATGAACTTCAACAAGAATTGATGAAAGCAATTGATTTAATAGAAATGGAAAAGCAAAGAGAGAAAAACAAAGTTTAATAAAAGCTGAATAGAAATAGGTATAACCAGTTTTACAAGCCGCCCGCTTTAAACTGTTCGGCATTTGTACAATTATAAAGTTGCATTATAAAAGTAAGTTGCTCTTTAAGGTAGTTTGCAAATTTAAGGTAGCTCCGCCCTGCTTGCGAGGAAAGTTAAGCAAGGCTACAGTTCTTAACATTTTTTAATAATAAAAAAATATAGTTGTTATGGGCGGCGGCTTAAAAACGACGCCGTTAGGTGGCAGATATTAAATATGAGTAATGAATTAAAAACTAGAATCAGTATTCCTTTAGATGAAAATGGATATTTAGGTAGAGAGTGTCCAGAATGTAAGGAATATTTTAAAGTAAAACCTGGTACTGGTTTAGATATTGATTATTGTATTTGTCCATATTGCGAACACCAAGCTAGTTCACAAGACTTTTTCACGAAAGATCAACTGAATTACGCTAAGTCAATGGCAATGCGTGCATTTTCTGATGATATAATGAAAATGATCAAGAAAACTTTTGCTCCCCTAGAACGAAGCACAAGAAATAATTTTATTCAAATAAAGGTACATACAAAAAAATCACATATTCCTATAAAGTACTACCGTGAAAAGGATTTGGAAACTGAAGTTTTGTGTGATAATTGTTCGTGTAATTTTGCGATTTTCGGTGTTTTTGCTAGTTGTCCCGACTGTAAAAGATTAACAACTATGTCGATTTTTCGTAAATCAATTGAGAATACTGAGAAGAAAATCAGTTTAATTGAAGAACATAAAAATAGTGACCCCGAATTTCTACCTCATTTACTTTCAGATATCGTTAATTCCGGTGTAGCAGCTTTTGATGGTTTAGGGAAACGACTTCGGAATGAATTTCCAAATATATTTCCACCTAAACCTAAAAATCTATTTCAAAATATTTCTCTTCTAAACGAAATACTAACGGATAAACTAGTTTCAATAGAATCACTCATTGGAGATGTAAAATTTAAGAAAGTTCATTACTTATTTCAAGTTCGTCATTTATGGGAGCATAATTTTGGTGAAATAGATCAAGACTTTATTTCAAAAACGGGGACTGATCCAAAATTACTTGGGAAGCCAGTAATTCTTAGCCTAGAGGAAGTTAAAGAATTTATAGAGGATATTGAAGTTATTGGCAAATTAATTAGAGAGAGATTATAACAGTGCCCTTAACTCAAAAAATAGGGAAGGTAAAATATTTTATAAATCATAAACATAAAGTCCTTGATGCAAAGACTATAGAGAATATTTATTCACTATTCGAAAAAAGATTTGATGAATTTATAGCAAGATCAGAGTATAAAGAGGCACTCTACTTTGAAAGTGTTTGTCAAAGGAACGGTGACCTCATTATTAATATGGATGTCAGTATACTTTATAATGGAATTTTTCAAACAGAAGTTAACTACAGTTATATTCATCCATACCTTAAGGAACTCATTTATAAATTAACAAACATATATCTAGATGAAAAAGACAACCTTTATAAACTCACTGTAATGAAATCAGAATTTGTTTCGATGGATGAGATATTTTATTTATTGGAAAGGTCTGAAGCTCACATCTTAAAAAATAAAAATAATAACAAGTTCACATTATATGATGATGTAGATTCACTATTAGAAAAATTAAACAAAACAGTTAATGACAATTATTACTTTATTAATTGCCATCGCAATACTGACTTTCACGAAATAGATCCGAAAATAATAGAAGCTCGTTTATGCCTTGCATATGGTTTAGCCAACTCTTCTATATCACTTATGTGCATTACATTAGAAGAGACTTTAAAAACTTTACTCAAGTATAATTATATTCATAACAATCAAGATAATGAAACAAAGCCATCACTTAAAGAAGTGAAAGAGCTTAGTAATAAAGCACAGAGAAAATATGGTTCTTCCTCACTTGGTGATTGTATAAAAGCTATTCATAAAGAGGGACTAATTGATGATAATGAGAAGACTCAATTGAATCGTATAAATAATTATCTAAGAAATGCACACATACATTCAGATAAATCGAAAATGTTTGCCAAAAACAAGTCAACAGTAAAGCTCGTGGGTATAGAGGAAGGTAAACTTAAAATAGTTGATGAAGCAGAATTATCAATGCACGATCTAATTTATGCGCAAGGTTATATGCAAGCTGTACTAGCAGAAAAAAATGCACGAAAAATATTCTATGAAATTGAGGATTTAATTTATACGCTCACGCGCCGTTATTGGCAAAATAATCGTGAGTTTATGGATGAAATAACAGCCACCTAACCAGTGTTGCAAGCGGAATGCTTCAGTAAAACCTAAGATTGGCAGTTCGGCTTGGTTTTGTTTTTATGAGATAGGAAGTAATTAACTAACATAAACAGCTAAATGCAATATTTAGAGGCGTAAACGCATGGGCATCCGCTTAAACACAACGCCGTTATACGGTTTAGTTTTGCCACATGGAGCAAATAAAATATGGAACAATTAATATTTTTTCTTTGGTTTGGCGGTGCAATAGCAGTTGGAATCTGGAATCACAAGCGGGGTTATACTTTTTTAATGGGATTGATAGTAAGTGTTCTATTCTCGCCTGTGGTTGGTGTAATAGTAGTTTTGTTATATCGTGATCAATCCAAAAATCCCGCTATTGTCGGTACCAGCCCTAAAAGTTTAAAAAAATGTCCGTATTGTGCAGAAGATATTAAGAAAGAGGCAAAGGTTTGCAAACATTGTGGACGAGATTTATGAGAATACTGTTTATACATTTGAGAAGTCTTAGTGAATAAATCACTTACGAATAGTAACTGTTTACAATTTAGAAGAGGTTATAATGGCAACATTTATCTGTACAATAAAACTTACTAATAAGATCATTGAAAAGAATATTCCCATTGATGTTTTTATCAACAATGATAGCAAATTTAAATCTTGGTCAGGAACTATTTCTCTAGATACTCATATTAACATAGATATTAATCAAACCTATGAAATTATACTTGATGATGGTAGGTCGGGTTCAATATTGTTTATTAAAGAGAAAGCTTCTTCAGCTGGAAAACGGACTATAGAGTTTAAAGGTACGGGTGCGTTAAATTAATAATACCGTATAACATGCAAATCAATCGGACGCCTTTATTCATGCGGGTTTTGTGCTGTTCTTAAGTTTCGTGTAACAAATAAACATTGCTCTTAGCAGTGTACTAATAAACTAAATTGTTGCAACCGGCGATTGTGTTGAAAGTTAACCACCGGTTGCTGATTATTAAAGTGTGTTCAATAGCTTGGCATTGCAGTACTGGGGCGCCGGTTATTTGCCACGCCGTTAGTTGCTTTGCAAGATTTCATAAATTGGAGACATACTTTTTATTTTTTATTATATTATTTTTGCAATAGATGTAAACTCAAAAATAGGGGCGATATGTTAAAAGACAGTAATTTATTGAAAATCTACATGATTGTAGATAAGATGGAAGAAACTAAACAAGTCTTAAAAATAAAGAGCGATATAAAAACATTGTTAAGTGAATCTTTAAGGCTTTCGGTTTTGGAAAGTTCCGGTATTGCAGAAGTATTAGGATATGAAGAAACAAAGAAGATAATATCCGATATGTATAATATTGTTGAGATGACCGAAGAAATGAAAAAGAAAAAATAAGTTTAATTTAATTTGAGTGAGTATCTATGCCTAAGCTCTATGAATATTTTGGACTTATAATACTGTTCTACTCGCATGAACATGAACCAATACATGTTCATTGCAAATTTCAGAATAAAGAAAGTAAAGCAGAGATTATATTTGAAGATGGGAAATTTGTTGAAGTAAGGATTTCCAATGTTAAAGGCAAAGAACCACTTGATTCACAAAACTTAAAGAAATTTAAAAAATTGGTAACAGTTTATCGTGATGATATAGTTAGAAAATGGATTGATTTTTTCGTATATAATAGAGTAATTGAAGCAGAAAAAATAACAAAAAAATTATAATATCATGATTATTTCAATACAAAAAGCAGATTATAAGGGTGATTATAAGATCTATTTCATGTTCTCAGATGGATTTGAGAGGACTATTGATTTTGGTGAATTTTTGAGAAGTGCTAAAAATCCAATGACGAGAAAGTACTTGGATAAAAATCTTTTCCAGTCATTTCAAGTTGAATATGGAGATTTACACTGGAACGATTATGAAATGTGTTTTCCAATTTGGGATATACATGAAGGAGAAATATAACTCCCTGCAACACAAGTGATTGCACGAAACGAGTGAGTATTTAACTGTGAGGATTTTTGCTCATTAAAATCTTTTCCTATTGCAAGCGAATCGCTTTCAAGCCACTATTACTATATTGTAAAGCAATAAAAGATTTGTCTATAAATGTTAAACGCAACTAACCCGCCAAGCAAGCCGACCGCGATTACGATAAGGCAAAAGTCCAAATTTTGGGTTTACGTTTTTCGTTTAACATTCTGTTCTTGTTAGTTTATGTACACAAATTAGGGTCGTCGTCCGTGTATTTGAATTTACGAACGGCTACAAAATATAAACATTGGTTGTAAATAAGTCATTGCTGTTCCGGGCGGACGGCTTATCGGCAACATCGTTATGTGTATAAAATTAGAGGTTTGTTTTGGATAAATTAGAGAAATATAAAAAATTCGGTGGTTGGTTATATTTATTTGGTTTTTTTTTTTTTTTTTTAATACCTATAAGAAAAGTAACAAGTATTTATTACAGTTTAGTTTATGGATTCAATTTTGAGGATAACTTATTATTTCAAAATAAGATTGTAGTCAAAGAATATTTGACAATATTCTCAATTTTTGTTGATATTCTTATTTTATTGTCAAGTATTCTAATCGGTATTCTCTTGGTCAAAAAATATAAGAATGCTATTTTCTATACAAAGGTGTTTTTAATAGCTTTTTTTCTCAGCCATCTATTATTAAATTTTCTTTCATTTTCACTATTATTTTCATTTGATATGTCTATTATATCAACATATATATATGTATTATTTGTGCCGTTTCTCTTTACTATATTCTGGTTATTATATTTTAAATATTCAAAAAGGATTGAAGTTCGTTATCAATAGTATACATATGACCTGCCGCGCAAGCCGACCGACAGTACGGTGCGGCGTGGTTGCAGGTTAAAGGTTTGCAGTTTTCGCTCAGCATTTTGTTCTAATTAGTTTGTAAGTGTAAGCCTGCCTGCCGGCAAGGCAGGTAAGGCCGTTAGCTACACCAAGAGGGAAAAGGTATATATGTTGAAAATTAGAAAGGCAGAAAAGCAGGATATTCCCTCAATGTGTTCTTTTGATGAGTTTACTCAACAAGAAGAACAAACAGTGTTAATCCAAAAATGGGTGCGATCAGGCATTGCTTACGTGGCAGTTCATGACCAACAGGTAGTAGGATTTGCGACTCTTGAGTATACCTTCTACAATATGGGCTTTATCTTGATGTTGTATATAAATCCAGGCAATAGGCGAAACGGAATAGGAGAAGAACTTGTCCAACATGTTGAATCGTTATGTAAGACGGAGAAGTTATTCACGTCTACTAACGAATCGAATTTACCAATGCAGGGACTATTGACTAAACTGAGCTATGTCCCAAGCGGAGTTATTCACAACCTTGATGAAGATGATCTGGAATTAGTTTATTTCAAGAGAATAAAGTAGGGTTGCTAACGCATATTAAAGGTTCGAAGTCCCACCTACGCTAAAAAACAGCTTCTGTGGACAGGCAAGAAGAAAATAAAACCCCGCCAGGATTTTAATGTATTTTAAATCTGGTAATATTACACCTTACATTAATAATTACTATTAGTAGTCGTCTTTTATTTCTTTATTGGAGTTTAGCAACAGAAAGTTAAGAGCTGTACCAAACCAGCCTTCGTTAAAACTACGGTCGTCGATGCTCCATAGTTTTGGCGACGGAGCGCGGGCAGGCACATATAGTAAGCATGGCCAAAATAAATCGGTCAACTAACCAGTAATAGCTGTGCATTGATTCAACTTCAACAGATATAGAGTCTTTGTATAGATTTATTAAATTATTGAATAGTTTAAAATCATTACGCATATTGCGATGTAACTGGATGTTGCCTTCCTTGTCCATTACACATATTTACATCTTAGAACTAGGAGGTCAACTCCGCAAACATATTTTGTATTGATATTAGCTAATTCCATTTTGGTTCTCATTTGTTTTGTTCATATAAATGTTTGGCGACTTTGTCATAGGCATGGCTATATTAAATACAATGGGTGTGTTGTTTGGCACCGCTGTTATGGACAGACAACGTCGTTAGGGGCTTTGACGAAAGAGGAGGCTAAATGAAGAAAATATTTATTTCATTTATAGTAATTTCACAATTGATCTTTATCTCTTGTAGCAATGAATTAACTTCACCTTTAATAGATTTTGAAATATCAGACAAGATATTGGATGGATATTTTGTCACATCCATTGATTTCGACAGTAAAGGAGTTGCTTGGATAGGAACATTTAAACAAGGATTAGTTCAATACGATGGAATAATTACCAATTACAATAGAAATAATTCAATCCTACCTGATAGTCTCATAATTTGGTCTGTAGCGATCGATAAAAATGATGTTGTCTGGATCGGTTCCAATAAAGGACTAATAAAATACGACCATTCAAAGTTTATTATCTTTAACAAATCAAATGCGCCTTTATTTACAGACAATGTATTCGCTCTAACTGTCGATACCGATAATTGTGTCTGGCTAACTTCTTGCATGTTTAAAGTTGGTGGAATTATGAAATACGATGGTATAAGTTGGACAGCTTTTACTCCACAGAACTCTGACATGCCTGGAAGTTTATTAAGTGATATTATAGTTGATAATCAAAACAATAAATGGGTAACGATAAACGAGGGAGTAAATAGTGGTAGTATCGTTAAAATAAGCGGAAACAACTTCAATATTTATAGAAAGGAAGAAATAGGAACCCCCCTTTATTATTTTGGAAATCTTGCAAGTGGCCCCAATAATCATATTTATGTTTCTATTGATTATGGTCTATCAAGTATTGCTGATAAAAATCGCCCTAATATATTTTCGTTTGATGGAAATAATTGGAAAGTTAATAATCCAGCAGATGCGGATGGAAACTCTTTAGGCTATGTTGGCAAGATTGCTGTTGATTTGATAGGAAATCTTTGGGCATCGACATCAGACTATGGAATAGTTGTTTATAATGGTCAGAAGTGGTTATACAATAGTCAAGAATCTTTGATAAAAAGTGGTGTTTTTGAAATAACCGTTGATAAAAAAAATAATATTTGGATTGGCTCTGGTGATGGTATTTATATAATTAAATAGTATTATCCAGCCCTCAACGAGCAAAACAGCCGGACGCCGATGTTCGTGGGCAGTAGTTTGTAAATAGAAAGTATGAAGTTTTAAATAAACATTCCAAGGATGTCACGGTCGTACCGTGACAAAGAATAAGTGAAAAACTAAAATGGGCAGAAGAGGCAGATTAAATTTAGTTAACGAACAGTTTTTATTTATAACAACAGCAGTAAAATTTACTTCTGTCTTTTCTTATGCTCCGTTTTGTGATATACTAATAGATAACATAAAGCATTACCAGAAGCGGTATGAATATCAAACACTTGGTTATGTAATAATGCCGACGCACTTTCACTGGATAGTAAAAACCGATCCGAAATATGGTAATATATCTGATATAATGAGAGATATAAAAAAGTTTACTGCTTGGAAAATATTTGATTTAATTGAACATGAAAAATTGTATAAGTTGGAAAACATTTTCATAAAAGAGGCTCAAGGCATAGTAGATCAAAGAAGAAAATTATGGATGAAACGTTTTGATGATGAGGTAATAAGAAATAATAGAATGTTTTGGACAAAGTTGAAGTATGTACATAATAACCCGGTTAAAGCCGGGCTTGTTGAAAAAGCAGAGGAATATAAATATTCGAGCGCAAGAAATTATCTTTATAATGATCATTCGTTGTTAAAAGTAGATACAGATTATGCCGGAATAGAAATCATTTAAGGCTTTGGGTCACGGTGCGACCGTGACCTCCATGGAATGCGTTCTCGATTTATCGGATGGGACAAAGTGACCAGCAAATCGTTGTTGCTGAATTAAAGTTAACAACGTTTGCATAAAAATTAGGTTTTACGTTTTGACCTAATCATTGTCATTTTGGGCGGCGGGTTATCAGTAACGTTAGGTCAACCAAATAGGAGAGCAAGATGGGATTTTTTGACGGATTGCTTATCAAGGACGTAAAAGATCGGTTAATAAGTAAAATTAAAAGCAATGACAAGAGTGGTTTTTATAAAATATGTGTGAAGAATGCTGATGAAATAAAAGAAAAATATGAAGAATGGCTTACCGTACCAGAAGACCTTAGAGAAAACAGTGAATATGTAAATATGCACGCACTTATGTTGCAATATATCGCTCAATTTTTTGCAGATAATGGTGAAAAGAGGTATCTAAATTTATTAACTGGCGGTGACAACAACCCAATAAAGAAGTGGGATAAGGCCTTTGCTTATATCCGTGATTTGATGGAAAACAAAGAATATGAAGAAGCAGCACCTATAATGGAAAAAATAATTGAAGAAATGAAAGAGCTTAAGGGTACAGCCGTTGAATTCTATCTGCCTAGGATTTATGGTGATTTGGGAATTGCAGAATACCATCTTGGTCATATTGAAAAAGCCATAGATGTAACGGATAAGGCAATGAAAATATGTAAAGAAATTGGTGATGAAGAAGGATATCAAACGTACAAAAGAAACAAAATTGAAATGGGGGCAACCTAGCTAGTGAATGAACCGCACAGAACTTAGACCCCGCCGCCGGTGATCTCCAGTGTTATGTACAACAAATTATTTATTGAAATCCTCTAATTTTGTTGTTACATTGAAACAAAATAAAATCAAGAAAGAGATATGTTTTCGCAACCATTAAGTAATGTTCAAGAAGAACTACTTAAGTTATATTCTACAGATCTATCACCAGAAGAGTTAGAAGAACTTAAAACAGTTTTAGGAAAATATTACGCTCGTAAAGCAACAAAAACTGCAGACAAAATTTGGGATGAAAAGAAATATTCTGATGAAACTGTTG
>CAJHYN010000050.1_pt1 | contig 14627 bp, 13 predicted proteins | sample 9198641 | NCBI WGS metagenome assembly CAJHYN01 (sample SAMEA7708370, study PRJEB35096) | sediment metagenome | biome: marine neritic benthic zone biome [ENVO:01000025]; feature: sediment [ENVO:00002007]; material: shallow marine sediment [ENVO:03000034] sea grass bed [ENVO_01000059] ... | reverse complement strand
TTGCTCATCGAATTTTGATTTAGAGGTGTTAATTATGTCATTAAATTTTTCATCTATATGCTTTAAGAACCATTCGTCTATAATTGATTTTTTAAAACGCCACTCCTTACCGATTTTAGCTGCTGGAATCTTCTTTTCTTGCGCCCAAGTATAAATTGTCTGAGGTTTTAGTTTGAGATAAGCCGCTACTTCTTCCAGGGTCATTATATCTGTTTTCAATAATATTTCCTTTCTAATTCTTATCTTTTATTAATGGGTTATAAGAAGAATCTTTGTGGAAATTATCTCTTAAATAATTATTCGAAACCTCAGGCGGCTTCATGAGCTGATTAAAAGAATAAAGTAAAGCTGCGTAGAAATTACCTTCATAATCTCTAAACAAATTAAACGGCTTTTCTCTGTCACCTAAAAAAGGCCTTAAATTCCATGCAAGCTGAATTCCTACAAATGCTAAAATCACAATCCAAAAGCGAAATACATCCACGCCAATTTTAGGGTATACTCCTTTTTCTTCGCATGTAAATTTTAGGGCGTCAATTATTGTTTTCGTTCCGAAAATACCGGATAAAATAAATACGCCTATGTGCAGAAGCTGCAAAAAATAGTAATTACTGCCGGTAAGTAAGAAGAATGCTATTATAGGAACAAAAGAGATCATAATTGAAGTAGTTAAAACAAATCCGGAAAGAATTATTGATATCATTTGATGGAGTTTAAGCTTTGAACCGAGTATATACTGAATTATAAAAAATGCAGGGAAACAAATTAGCAAAGCGAGACTAAACAACAATGGAACTTTGATACCTGCAGCTAATGCCTGCGTTAAACTGTGGTAACTCCCCATAACTATACCATACAAAAAAGAAAAGATATTCATTAACAAATATTGGCTTAATATTTTTCTTACAGGATTTTCATCTTGAATAAGCGTGTGGAAGAGTTCATCTCTGTTTTGAAATGTAGGAAAAAATTCAAAGGAGAGTAATTTTTGGATTTTCATTTCCGGCTCCCCGTTAATGATTATTTGCATCTAAAATAATGATCTTTTTGCTGTTTGTCAATGTTTTTTATTGTTTGTTAGGGTTTATTAATGTAAATTCGATTGTAAATACACGTTAGGGATTCAATGTAGGAACATGATTAATCATATCCCTACTGTTTGCAATTAATAATTCATGGTTGCCAAGAACTATTCAAAAGCTTTTGTGACTAACTCTTCCTGAGTCCTTTGGTGTTCTTTGTTTGTACCTGAAGCAGGGGAGGACATTTCTTTTCTGCCGACATAATAAAGTTCAAGCTTTGACGGCAGTGAATCTTTCAGATGCATGTAGATGAAATTCCATGCACCCATATTTTGCGGTTCTTCCTGCACCCAATTGATTTTTTGAACATTCGGATACGTGTTTATTATTTCATTAATTTTAACTTTTTCAAGAGGGTAATACTGTTCTAATCTTATGATCGCTGCATTATTAATATTATTCATGTTTCTATACTTATTCAAATCATAATAAACTTTACCGCTTGTTAAAATTACATTTGTAATTTTATTTTTCGCTTCAATATTATCGTCGAGAATTTCGTTAAATGATCCTTCTATAAATTCTTTTATCTCGGAACGAGCATCGGGGAGTCGCAATAAGCTTTTTGGCGTCATAACAATTAATGGTTTTTCATCTTTGCTCCAAACCTGTTTTCTCAACAAATGAAAATACTGGGCCGGGGTTGTCGGGTTGCAAACATACATATTTTCTTCTGCGCAAAGAGTTAAAAACCGTTCAAGCCTTGCACTGCTGTGTTCGGGTCCTTGTCCTTCTTGACCGTGAGGAAGAAGCAGAACTAAATTATTCGGCAGATCCCATTTTGCTCTCGCAGCAACGATAAAATTATCAATAATAACTTGTGCACTGTTTACAAAATCGCCAAACTGAGCTTCCCATAAAACTAGCGCCAACGGATCAGCAGCCGAATATCCAAACTCAAATCCCATTACCGCTGCTTCAGAAAGCAGACTGTCAAGCGGTTCAATCTTTGCTTGTTGTTCATCAATATAATTATGAAGAATATAATCTCTTCCGTCGTGCATGTCATTCAACACCAAATGCCTTTGGCTGAATGTACCTCGTGCACTGTCTTGACCGCTAAGTCTAACAGGTATTCCTTCGAGCAGCAGCGAACCAAAAGCAAGTGATTCTGCAAAAGCCCAATCAATTCTTGCGCTGCCTGTTAAAAGCTCTTTCCTTTTTTCAATATGTTTTTTGAGTTTGGGATTCAAATGAAAATCTTCTGGGAACTTTGTAATTCCCTTTACAACTTTCTTTAAAGTGTCAATGTCAACATTTGTCGGTTTATTAATTCTGACTTTATTTACTTCGTTTATCGAATACGCCAATGGCCTGTCGGGATAAAACTTCTCAGTTACTTTTTTAGCTTTCTTTAACTGCTCATCTAAGTTCTTATAAATTTCGTCGTCAAGCTTTTTAATTTCTTTTTCAGAATAGACTTCTTCTTTGATGATCTTTTCCTGGTAAATCGTTTTTACACTTTTGTGATTTTTAATTTTATTATACATCACAGGTTGAGTGTAAGCCGGGTCGTCACCTTCGTTATGTCCGTGCTTTCTGTAGCCGAATAAATCAATCACAATATCTTTATTGAATTTTTGCCGGTAGGAAAGAGCAACTTGCGAAGCCCAGACAGCAGCTTCGGGATCGTCGCCATTCACGTGAATAATTGGCGATTGAACCATCTTTGCAACATCTGTTGCATAAGGTGAAGAACGTGCATCTTCAGGCGCAGTTGTAAAACCTATTTGGTTGTTAATGATAATGTGAATTGTGCCGCCGGTTCTGTAGCCTTTTAGCTGCGAAAGGTTTAGTGTCTCAGCAACAACACCTTGTCCGGCAAATGCTGCATCACCGTGTATTAAAATAGGAATTACTTTATCCCTTTCGGTATCTTCGATTCTTGTTTGCTTTGCTCTAACAATTCCTTCAACAACCGGGTTTGCCCACTCAAGGTGACTTGGATTCGACGCAACAGAAACTTTTATTTCTCTGCCGTCAATAGTTTCGTATTTACCGGTAGCACCCAAATGATATTTTACATCACCGGAGCCCTGGCGTGATTCAGTGTCAACAATCTCTTCAAATTCGGAAAACAAAATATCATAGGGTTTGCCGATAATATTTGTTAATACATTTATTCTGCCGCGGTGCGCCATCCCGAGAAAAACTTCTTCAACGCTTTCGCCGGTTGCCTGACACAAAATATGATCCAGTACCGGAATCAAAGTTTCAGAACCTTCAAGCGAAAATCTCTTGTGTCCTATAAATCGCGTGTGGAGAAAATGCTCAAAGCCTTCAGCAATAATGAGTTTCTCCATTATCCGCTTTTTCCATTCGAGAGAAAACTCAGGAGCATTCCGAACCGGTTCCATCATCTGCTGAATCCACGCTTTCTCTTCAGGATTCTGAATATGCATGTATTCAACGCCGATTTTTTCACAATAAGTCTGATGAAGTATTTCTAATATTTCCCGAAGCGTGGCAGTCTTTGTTCCGGCGAGCGTGCCTGTTAAAAATTCTCTGTCATAATCCCAAATTGTGAATCCGTAAGTTGCTGGATCTAATTCTTCGTGGTATTGTGCTTCGGTCGAGAGTGGATTTAAATTTGCAATTAGATGTCCGCGAACTCTGAACATGTTGATTAATTGAAGAATGATAGCCTGCTTTTCAATATCTTCTCTGCTGCTGAATCCTAAGCTTGTGCTTTTGTTACTCGTATCAACATTCCAATCAACCGGTCTTTGCGGGATTTTTAGGGCCTCAAAAATCTTTTCGTAAAAATCTTCTTCGCCGAGTAAGAGATTATCAATGTATCTCAAAAACTCACCCGACTCTGCACCTTGAATTATTCTGTGGTCATAAGTACTGGTTATGTTCATGACCTTGCCGACACCCAAAGAAGCAAGCGCAGATTGATTCATTGCTTTAAACTCAGCCGGGTATTCAATTGCGCCAGTTGCGATGATACAGCCTTGTCCATTCATAAGTCGCGGAGTAGAGGAGACAGTACCAATACCACCTGGATTAGTTAACGAAATTGTTGTTCCTAAAAAATCGTCCGGTTCTATCTTGCCTTGACGTGCTCTGCTTATCAAGCCGTTATAAGCATTATAAAACTCGTAAAAATTCATTGTCCCGGCTTTTTTAATATTCGGTACCATTAAATTTCTTGAACCGTCTTTACGTGTAAGATCAATTGCGATTCCAAAATTTATGTAGGGCTTTTTAATTAAGTTCGGTTTACCGTCAACGTAACCAAATGAATAATTCATTTGTGGGAATTTCTTTATCGCTTTAATCAAAGCGTAGGCAACCAAATGAGTGAATGATACTTTACCGCCGCCGTTATATCTTTTTAGATATTGATTTATAATCTTTCTATTCTCTTCAAGCAATTTTACAGAAATAGTGCGTAATGAAGTAGCAGTCGGGATAGTAAGACTGTTATCCATATTTTCAATAATTCTTGCACCAACTCCTGAAATAATCTTTGGTTCATCCTGATCTGAAATTTGATAGGTATCAGCTGCTGTGGATTTTGGCGCAGTCATTATATTTGCCGATCTTGTTTTGCTCGCTGCTTCTGTTTTCTGCACGTTACCGTTTAATGTAAGCTCATCAAAATAATTTTTCCAGTAATCAGATACTGAGTTATTATCTTCAAAATATTTTTCAAGCAAATCTGCTGCAAAACCGTAGTTATATCCAAAATGATCGAATAATTCTTTATGATATTTCTTTATTCCGTTTTCTTTCATGGTCTCGTCTTAAATTAAGTTTTTAATCACTTTAGGAACAATAAAAAAGGACAAAAGGTTCTATACAAAATTATAAAGAGATAGCATAAAACTAAAGAATATTATTTGGAATTGTCATATTTTTGTAGATATTTTTCCTGCAAAGGAGCAATATCTCACAAATAAAAATAAAGACTTATTGTCCTTTGCCGATTTTGTTAATGAATTTTTTTATCGAGGATAAAAACTATGAAAAATTTCGAATTTTATAACCCAACCAAAATTATTTTTGGAAAAGATACAATCGGAAAAATTGGCGAAGAGATCAAATCCGGAAATACAAAAAAAGTTTTGATGTTGTATGGTAAATCTTCCATTTTCAAAAACGGGGTTTACGATAGTGTAACAAATTCATTAAAGAAGAATAACATTGAGTTTGTTGAGCTGGGAGGGGTAAAACCAAATCCGGTTTTGTCAAAAGTTTATGAAGCAGTTGAGCTTTGCAAAAAAGAAAATGTAGACGCAATAATAGCTGTCGGTGGAGGAAGTGTTGTCGATAGTGCCAAGGCTATTGCAGCAGGAGTTTTATACAAGGGAGATATCTGGGATGCATTTGACGGAAAAGCTCAATTGCAAGAATCAATTCCAATCTATGCTATCCTTACCCTTTCAGCAACAGGTTCAGAAATGAATGGTTATGCGGTAATCACCAAAGAAGATGAAAAAAAGAAGTGGGCATTTACCGCAGGTTTTTCATCATATCCAAAGGTTACAGTAATTGACCCTGTTGTGCAATTTACTCTGCCAAAAGAACAAACTGTAAACGGGGCAGTTGATGCTTTATCACACATATTTGAATTATATTTTGACGGATCGGATAATGTTGACATAATGGATGAATATTCTGAAGGTTTGATAAGAACAATAATAAAACATGCAAAAATTTTGATCGATGATCCCGAAAATTATGAATCAAGAACACAACTTGTATGGGCGGCTACACTGGCGCTTAACGGAACAAACGGTACCGGAAGGGACGGGGGTGATTGGGCAACTCATATGATGGAACATTCAATAAGCGCTTATTATGATATAGCACATGGTGCCGGGTTGGCTATAATGTTTCCCGCTTGGATGAAATATGTTTACAAAGAAAATGTAACCAAGTTTTCAAAACTAGCTGAAAATATTTTTAGAATCAAAGATGGCAGTGATGAAGAAAAAGCTTTAGCAGGAATAGATGAGATAAAAAACTTTTATAAAGAGATCGGCGCACCGACATCGCTAAATGAAGTAAACATCACAGAGGATGATTTACCTAAACTTGTTGAAAATGCATCGTTAACTGCACCTATGGGTAAACTAAAAACTCTGCACAAGGAAGATATCGAAAACATTTTTAAAATAGCACTTAACTAACTTAGCATCTAAGTTTTGACTCTATTGAAGTTCTGCAATATTATTCACAATGATGAATAATATATTCTGCTATTGAAAAATATTGCAGGTAAATTCACAGAATATAAATAAATTTATTGCTTACGAGTAACAATTTTCATAAGTTCGCAGAAATTTAAACGAAGGAAAAGTTATGAAAGCAGAATGCCCGGTATGCGGAGCAGAAATTGAGTTCGCTGAAGATACGGTTCAGGGCGAATTATTAGAATGCCCTGAATGTGGAACTGAACTCGAAGTAGTAAGCACTGATCCGCCAAAACTAGAAGAAGCACCCCAAGAAGAAGAAGACTGGGGTCAATAAATTGATTCAAGTTCTTGACGCTACATTAAGAGAAGGTGAACAGACTCCCGGAGTTTACTTTGATAATCATATCAAACTTGCTATTGCGGGTTTGCTTGATGAAATCGGGGTTGATATCATTGAGTCAGGCCACCCGGTTGTTACCACAGAAATTTACGATTCTGTAAAAACTATTGCCGGAAGAGGATTCAACTCTATAATTGGTGCACACTCCCGTTCAGTTAAAAAAGATGTTGAAGCAGCACTCGAATGTGGTGTTGATTTCCTTGGCATTTTTTATTGCGTGTCAGATGAAAGATTAAACGGTGTTTTCAAAAAAGATTTAAACCAGGCTATTGAGCAAATTTCTGATGTGATCAGCTTTGCAAAAAGTGAAAAACCTAATCTACAAATCAGATATACGCCTGAAGATACAGTCCGTTCGAGTTTTGAAAATGTTGTTAAAGCAGCTACAGGTGCTGTTAAAGCTGGTGCCGATGTTATAAGCATAGCCGACACGACAGGTTTTATGGTTCCTGGAACGAATAACAATTTTTACGATTACGTTAATAATCTGAAATCTGCTCTTAAAGAGAATGGTTGCGATCCTAAGATTGCAGTTCACTGTCACAATGACAAAGGTTTAGCTTTGGCAAATGCACTTGATGGATATCGTGCCGGAGCGGACATAATTGATGCGACTGTACTTGGGCTTGGTGAACGAGCAGGTATTGTTGACCTTGCCGAATTGCTTGTTGTACTCACTACTAATTTTAGGCATGAAAAATATGATTTAACAAAACTTCCTGAGCTTTATAAGTTAGTAAGTAAACACTCTGGAATTCCGGTTTCACAAAATTATCCAATAGTTGGCGATAACGCTTTTACGCATTGTGCAGGGGTTCATACACATGCGGCTGCTAAAAACCCAATGCACTATGAAAGCTTAAATCCTGAACTGGTCAATAGGGAAAGAAAGTTTTCCCTCGATCATATGTCAGGTATTGCATCAATCAAATTTGCTTTGAAGATTTTAGAAATTACCGACTTACTCCCTGAAGAAGAATTCCAAATTTTAGAAGAAGTAAAAAAGATAGGTCAACGCGGAAGAACAGTTGAACTTTCCGAAGTTCCGCTTATTGTTGATAGCATAAAACATTCTAAACATTTCTATAAGAAAACTAAGTGATTATTAATCACTCTGGTTTTTGTTTAATCCCAATTTAAATAATAATTAGAGGTACAAAATGAGAATAGGTATGTTGCATTCGTTAATAAGAAAAGATGAGAAGCTTTTGATTCAAGAGTTTAAAAAGAAATCAGGTATTGATCTTGAATTGATTGACGACCGAAAACTCAAGTTTAATTTGGGAAAGGACAAGTATAAGTATGATGCAATTGTTGAGAGATGTATAAATCACTCACGTGCATTTCACTCTATAAGACTTTTTGAAAGTATGGGAATTAAATGTATTAATAATACCCAGGTTGCAACAATATGCGGTGATAAACTTTTAACTTCTGTTGCTCTTGAAGAAAATAAAGTGCCGCAGCCTGAAATTCGAGTTGCATTTACGGAAGATTCGGCAATTGAAGCAATTGAAGAAATGGGTTACCCTGTTGTGCTTAAACCTGCTGTTGGCTCGTGGGGAAGGCTACTTTCAAAAATTAATGATCGCGATGCTGCTGAATCCATACTGGAACACAAAACAATTTTGGGTACTTATCATCATTCTATTTTTTATATTCAAAAATATGTTGAGAAAAAAGGAAGAGATATCAGAAGTTTTGTAGTTGGAGATAAATGCATTGCTGCAATTTACCGTGAGTCGGAGCACTGGATAACAAATACTGCAAGGGGAGCCAAAGCATATAAATGTGAAGTGACTAATGAGATAAATGATATCTCTGTTGCCGCTGCAAAGGCAGTTGGCGGTGGAGTTGTTGCATGTGACCTTTTTGAAACAGATGACGGTTTGTTAGTGAATGAAGTAAACTACACTATGGAATTCAAAAACAGTATAGATACAACTGGTGTGAACATCCCGGAAGAAATTGCAAATTATGTAATTAAAGCTGCGGAGGAAGGTAATGGATAAAATCAAAGTAACAATTGTTGGCGCCTCTGGTTATACTGGTGGAGAACTAATAAGATTGCTTCTTTTCCATCCTTTTGTAGAAATAAAACAAGTCACCTCAGAAAGCTGGGTGGGCAAATATGTTTACAAAGCTCATCCTAATTTGAGAAAGAACACTGATTTAAAATTTTCTTCGATCAATGAGTTGACTGAGTGTGATTTACTTTTTCTCTGTTTACCGCATGGCAGCGGGATGAGTAAAATAAAGGAGTTAAAAAAGCTTGCTCCAAAAGTAATTGATTTGAGTGCTGACTTTAGGTTGAATGATCAGGCACTTTACGAGAAGTGGTATAAAAGCCAACACACTAATATTGAGTTGATGAGAAAATTTGTTTATGGTATTCCTGAACTGCACCGTGAAGAAATGAAAACTGCAAATTACATTTCAAGTGCGGGGTGTAACGCAACAGCGTCAATATTGGGACTGTACCCGCTTGTTAAAAATAATCTGATCAATAAAAAGAATATTGTCATTGAAGTAAAAGTTGGATCAAGTGAAGGGGGTAATAAATCCTCAGATGCTTCACATCATCCGGAGAGAAGCGGTGCTGTGCGTTCATATCAGCCTACGGGTCATAGACACACTGCAGAAATTTTACAAGAGCTAAATTTCGGTGAAGAGCTAAGTGTAAATCTATCTGCAACATCAATTGATATGATCCGTGGCGTGTTAGCAACGATTCATGTATTTCTAAATGATGATATTGAAGAAAAAGATATTTGGAAAGTTTACAGGAAAGAATATGGCAACGAACCGTTCATCAGAATCGTAAAAGAGCGTGAAGGAAACTACCGTTATCCCGAACCAAAATTATTGATAGGTGCTAACTATTGTGATATTGGCTTTAAGAAAGATGAATACTCAAACAGGCTTGTTGTTATTTCATCTATTGATAATTTAATGAAAGGAGCTGCCGGACAGGCTTTACAAGCTTTCAATATTATGCATGGCTTTGAAGAAAGAACAGGACTTGAGTTTCCCGGATTACATCCAATTTAAAAAATTGTCATGTGTAGTCATTAGGTCACTTGTAGTCATAGGTTGTTTCAATCGACAATAAGTGACTATGCATGACTATAAATGACAAAGATATTATTGATAATACTCTTTATTTAATATTTTCATAAATGCTATAATAAATAAAATGTGCAGATTACTTTACGTACGCTCGAAAGAAGAATTTGATATACAATCTTATCTCGAAAAATTTGCTGAGATATCTAAGAACAGTAAAGAGTATCAAGGACATGGTTGGGGATGTGCTTATCAAGTTGATGGACAATGGCGGCATTATAAAAATATAAGCCCAGTTTGGCAAGATGATCTTTCGAAATTTGGTAATACGAAATTGTTAGTTGCTCATGCTCGCAGTGCTTTTCAAGACAAAGATATTGTTGTTGAAAACAACATGCCGTTTTATGACGACAAATACATTTTCGTATTTAACGGCGAGTTAAGAGGTGTGCGCATAAAAGAAGAAGGTAGAATCGGGGCTGAGAAAATCTTCAACTTCATCAAAAAGTTTGATAAAGGCGATACAAAAGTTATGCTTGAAAAGGGAGTAGAGCAAATAAAGAAAAGAACAAAGTATTTACGTGCAATGAATATAATTTTAGCTGATAAAAAAAATGCTTTTGTCACTTCTAATTTTTCTGAAGATACTGATTACTTTACAATGCATTATAAAAAAGAAAACGACAAAACAATTATTTGTTCTGATCCGTTTACTAACGAAACAGACTGGGAAAAGATTGAGAATAACTCTGTAAATATATTTTAATAAAAAGAAAACGTCATTTGTGGCCATGTATAGTCATTTGTTGTTGTGTTTTGAATTTAGCGACAAATGACCTAATGACTATCAATGACAACAGGTGACAAAGAAAAGTCATGGGTTGTCATTTATCGTAAAAAAGCAAACAACACATGACTACAAGTGACTATTCGCGACAAAGTAACTACCAATGACAGTAAATGACTTATGTGAAAAATAATAGGAATTAAAAAATGATAATTATAAAAATTGGCGGCGGAGAGAAAATTAACATCGAAGGAATCATCAAAGATTTATCTGAGCTTAATGAAAAATACATCATAGTTCACGGGGCAAACGCTTTTCGGGATAAGCTTGCAAGTGATTTAGGTAAAGAGAAAAAGGTTATCACTTCTGTTAAAGGATATTCGTCCGTGTTCACAGATGAGGATGCAATCGACATAATGATGATGGCATATTCAGGCTTTAAAAATAAAAGAGTTGTTGAGCTTTGCCAGCAGAACGGAATTAATGCAGTTGGTTTAACCGGGATTGACGGCAAAGTAATTCAAGGAGAGAGAAACAAAGGGATTAGAATTAGAGAAGATAATAAACTGAAAATTGTTCGTGATTTCTCCGGAAAACCAAGGTCGATAAACACAGATTTGTTAAATTTACTTTTGGAAAATAATTACATACCTGTACTGACTGTTCCGATAGTCGACGAAAATGGGTATGCAATTAATTCTGAAAATGATGACATAGTTGCTTTGCTGCAAAAGGAATTTCAAGCAGAAAAAATTATTCAATTTATTGAAGCTCCGGGTTTTCTTGAGGATAAAAATAATCCGGAATCGGTTGTAAAAAATATTACCAAGGTTGAACTTGAGCAGAGAGAAGCACAGGTTGACGGAAGAATGAAAAGAAAAATACTTGCATTTCGAAAGTTATTCGAGCATGGCGAAACTAGTGTTATTATTGCCGATGGCAGAATTGACAATCCTTTAAATAATGCATTAAACGGTGGAGGAACAATAATAAGATGACAAATTTTATGGAATTACAACAGAAGTATGAATTTGATGTTTACCCTAAAAGAGATATTACTATTGTAAAAGGTAAAGGCGCAAAAGTGTGGGATGACAGGGGGAACGAATACATTGATTGTGTTGCGGGAATAAGCGTGGCAAACGTTGGGCATTCAAATGATAAAGTTGTGAAGGCAATTACAGAACAAGCAGAAACGCTGATCACTTGCCCGGGAATTTTTTATAATGATACAAAAGCAGAATTTTTGGAGAAACTGATTTCAATAGCACCCAAAAGTTTAAAAAAGGCATTTCTTTCAAACTCAGGAACCGAAGCAATTGAAGCAGCAATTAAGTTTGCACGTTATTCGACAAAAAAAACTGAAATTATTACAGCAATGAAAGGCTTTCACGGGCGGACTTATGCCGGAATGACTGCTACAGCAAAGAAAGAATACAAAGAGCCATTTGCACCTTTAGTACCGGGTTTTACTCATGTGCCGTATAATAATTTTGAAAAACTTAAAGATGCTGTTACAGAAAACACGGCAGCAATAATTCTTGAATTAATACAAGGTGAAGGCGGGATAAATATTGCAAAAGAAGAATACATTAAAAATGTGAGAGAACTTTGTGACGAAAAAGGCATTTTATTTATAGCTGACGAAATTCAAACAGCATTCAGCAGAACAGGGGAAATGTTTGCTTGCGATCTTTACAACTTGCAGCCTGATATGATGTGTATTGCCAAAGCTATGGGAGGCGGCGTACCAGTCGGTACTGTTTTGTGCTCGGATAAAATAGAATTGGCAAAAGGCAAACACGGCTCAACCTTTGGCGGCAATCCTTTGGCTTGTGCGGCATCAATTGCTTCAATTGATTTTATGATTGAACATAATCTGGCACAAAGGTCAAAAGAACTTGGTGAGTATTTTGTAAACAAACTCAAAGAACATAATCTACCAAAAGTAAGAGAAATCCGAAACAGAGGCTTGATGGTTGGAATAGAGTTAAAAGAAAAAGTTCAACCTTACCTCATAAAATTAATGGAAGAAAAAGTTCTCGGCTTACCTGCCGGACCGATTGTAATGAGATTGCTTCCGCCATTAACAATCGAAAAAGAAGAGTTGGATATTGTAGTTGAGAAGTTGGTGAAAGTTTTGGGTTGAAGATTGTGTCGAGTAGTGCTCGCCAGCATATTATTTAGGCTGGGTTCTCGACACATAGCAAATCAACATTTCTCATTGCCGGCCGAGAACCATTTCTCGGCTGCTTCTGTTTTATTCGATCAATTATTTATATCTTTCCATATCAACATCTAAAGTTAAAATCAAATGCCACTACGAGGCAGAAACAAACTCACTGATGAACACATCTTCTTTGTAACTACAACTGTAAAAAATTTTATTCCTGTATTCAAAGATGAAAAATATTGTAGCATATTAATCAATAATATTAAGTATTACCAAATTAAACATGAATTTAAAGTCCTCGGTTATGTAATTATGCCTACTCATTTCCATTGGATTGTTCTTTTGGGAAAACCAGGTACAACAATATCTGCAGTCATGAGAGATATTAAAAAATATTCTGCTTGGGATTTATTGGAAGTTTTAGAAAAAGAGGAATCGAAATATTTCAAAATCTTTATCAGTAATAATATTAAAGAACAAAAGAGACAATTCTGGATTCACCGTTTTGATGATGTAGTGATTAGAGATGATAAAACGTTTTGGAGAAAGCTTAAGTATATACACAACAATCCGGTTAAAGAAGGATTGGTTGAAAAAGCTGAAGACTACAAATTTTCGAGTGCTGCAAATTATATACTTGGTGATAACTCCGTAATCGAAGTTGATATCGGGTATATTGGTGCGGAATTGTAGGATATAATATAGCTAATGTTGCGTCGAGAAATGGTTCTCGACGTGCAAGAAAGTGGAAGGCTTTTATCTTTATTACGGGAACCCGCCGTGGAAAAATGAATAACAGATATTAGATTATTTAAGGAATTTATTTTTGAAGAAAGTAGCCTTATTCGTTGATGTTCAGAATATTTACTATACAACAAAAGAGTTCTACAATTGTCATTTCAATTATAATGCATTTTGGAGAAAAGCTACATTAAATAGAGAAGTAGTAAAAGCTATTGCTTATGCAATAGATCGTGATGATGAAAAGCAAAAGCAATTTCAAAATATACTAAAAGGCATTGGTTTTGAAGTTAAACTAAAGCCTTACATTCAAAGAAGTGATGGCACAACTAAAGGTGATTGGGATGTTGGAATTACATTGGATATGATGGAATATGCCAAGAATACGGATGTAATTGTTTTAGCATCCGGTGACGGAGATTTTGATTTACTGGTAAACAAAGTTAAAAAAGATTTCAATGTTGAAGTAGAGGTATATGGCGTTCCTCAATTAACAGCAGTCTCTTTAATAAATTCTGCATCAAACTTCGTATCAATAGAAGAGGATTTGCTATTAAAAATTTCAACAAAAAAATAAATAAGTCGTAAACATAGCCGCGTTGTTGGTGTGAACCATTTGGCAGATGCCGCACTAATCGAGTCAAATTGCTGGCCGGAGAATACTCTTTGGCTGATTGACCTATCCATCAATTAATAAAGCATAAATTAAATGCTAAAATATTGAAATGCAGAAATTAAATTTGAATTTTAGATGCGAAATATCATTTAATCGTCGTGATATAATAACTACCTCTGACTGAATTAATTGATTATCTTCCTTACCTGTCCACGATTCCAAAGTATATTGAAAAACACTTATAAAAATAAAAGATACATAAATTTTATCGTTTTCTAATAATGGATTTACAGCTTCTCCATTATAATCATACTATTTACACCCATATTTCTTTATCTATTCTGCACTCAGATTTTGACGCTGCTTGTCTTTCAAATAGCAAAATAACTAAATTGAATTTTGCCTATATTTCAAATTAAGTTAGATAGTTAAAAGATTTTTAAAATTATAATGATATAGTTATTAATTAATGATTATATTAATTATTGTATTTTGATATATCATTTAATTTAATCTAATTCGTGACATTTTAGTAGATATTTCCATCGTGTTAAAATTCCCCTCTTGATCAAAATACTTAAACAACATATCATTAAAAAGGAGGATTAAAATGAA
>CAJHYN010000177.1_pt1 | contig 14751 bp, 12 predicted proteins | sample 9198641 | NCBI WGS metagenome assembly CAJHYN01 (sample SAMEA7708370, study PRJEB35096) | sediment metagenome | biome: marine neritic benthic zone biome [ENVO:01000025]; feature: sediment [ENVO:00002007]; material: shallow marine sediment [ENVO:03000034] sea grass bed [ENVO_01000059] ... | reverse complement strand
TTGCTTTAGAATTAAAGAGTCCCGACATACCATGAAGAAAGTCAATTTGATTGTATTCGGCGAACTCAGGTAGATTAACTTTTTGGCAATACTTTTTGAAGTCCCCCCTCGGCTCCTGCATTAAAATGTTACCCCAAATATCAACATCATTATTTTCATTCATTAAATTTTTTATTCGTTCAAACCAATCCTTGTTGTCAAACCAGTGATCGTCGTGCATAATTAAATAGCCTTTGTAGTCCTTCACCAAGTCTATAAAATATGCTATTGCAGCAGTATCAAATCCTAAATTTGGTCTTAAGAAAAAATATTCTGGCTTGAAGTTTTTATAATAATCAATGGCTTCTAATGCATACACGTTTAATACAACAGCTAGATCAAATTCATTTCTGAGCCTTCTTAGCTCAATTTCAAATTTAAATTTGGAAAGGTTTTGCCATGTTCTTTCGGACGAAATAATACAGATCAAGAGTTTGCTCATGTCGAAATTTTTAAAGTGGATAAGAATGTCTCAAAGAATCATCTAAATATAAATAAATCATAAATAGAAATAAATAATTAAAATATTCCCATTAGATTAATTATATTCAATGATTATCAATAAAAACATTCTTAAACTTTTCCATTACCCCTTCAGGAGAGAACTCTTTTGAAAAAGCATCATAATTATAACCGGGATTTTTTTTCAATGTTGTAAGAATATCGTAGAGCTGAATTTCATCGTAATAATAAATACCTTTATGTTTTAGATGCCAATAGTGAGCTTGTTCTTCTGAACGGGCGAAGGTTATTACGGGTTTATTCTTGGAGGAAAATTCGCCGATTGCTATTCCAAAAGTTTCACCGCGAATTCGTGCGTGAAGCATTGCATCACATGTGTTTATGAAAGCTGTTTTAACTTTTAAATCGGCTGTTCCGGCAAAAAATTTAATATTATTAAACTTTTCTCCCCTCAAAAAACTATCATCAGTATTCATAAAAAGAAAAAAAATATCGTCTCTTTCCTTTGCAATTTTCACTACTGTTTCATGTGCAAATTCAATATCAAATGTATCAAACCCGCCGTAGCGGCCAAATACTATTGCATCCTCAGGTATGTTAAAGTGATCTCTAAAATGCAGATTCACGTTAGGCATGTTAATAATGTGCGGGACGTAGTCGTATTTTCCTTTTGTAAATTCCCTGCTCATCCATTCGGAAACAACAGCATAAACGTCACCATGCTCTTCGTGCACTCTAAAAACTGCGTGGATACAATTTTTTGCTATGCTAGAAGTTATGCCATCATCACGTCCTGACTTTATCGCATAGAATATTTCAATATTATTTCTTGAAATAATTTCATCAATTTCACCTATACCACTGTGGAAATGTACTTTGCCGAACCTTGTATTAAATCTTTCTAAAGACTCTTGATTTGTATTGGGTTCATTACCATTAGAAACAATAAAGGATTTATTGCCGAGTATTTCCTCGTTAAAATGAGCATAATCAAAAAGCGCAACATCTGCGCCCCTTAATGAAAGTGGGCTTGCGTAAAATGCTATATTCATGATAATTAATTACACATTTTGTTTTTTCCAGTAAACACCCATTTTGTCGATGGTTATTATTTCATCTGTTACATTATTTTTTTCTCTAAAATCTAATACAGCCATTCTACAACCCTCCCCATGAAAATCATCTATAATTATAAATCCCCCGTTTGATACTTTGTAATATAAATATTCTAATGAATTAATAGTAGATTCATATGTGTCACCATCTAATCTAAGAACAGAGATTTTATTTATCAGAGCTTTAGGTAAAGTATCCTTAAACCAACCTTTTAAGAAAACTACTTGGTCATCTAAAAGACCAAACTTTTCAAAATTTTTTCTTACTTCTTCAAGAGATACTCTTAGAAAATCTGCTAAATGCATTTGCTCATCTTTATCTTCCGGATATTTTTCAATGTTTGGAGCTGGAATACCTTCAAAAGAATCCGCGACCCAGACTTTCTTATCTTTGATACCGAACACTTCCAATATCCCCTTCATAAAAATACAAGTTCCGCCTCTCCAAACACCTGTTTCTATTACATCTCCTTCCACATTATTTATAATTGTATCGATTAAACAATCTTGAACATTTTGTAACCTTTTCATGCCAACCATTGTATGAGCTTGAGCAGGCCAGCCTTCTCCTTCCATAATTTGGGATCCATTAATAGGAACATTTAAAGTCAGTTTAAGATTCTGCCCTAATTGATTAATTATGTTATTAGCTTCTTTAACCATTTCTAAGTTTTGGAAAATATTGTACCCAATATCATCAATTTTGTAACACTGAGTACCCCACAATGAATAAGTTAAAACCCTTTTTAATAGATCTAAGTAAAGTACTTTTTCTTTGGTCATTTCATCTACCTTCTAAATAAAAAATTGAATTATATACCGCTTAAAAAGAAATCTGAGATTGAATAATTGTAAAAAACTCGCTAAAAAATCTTCATAATAAAAGCATCTGCTAAAGATACTTAGCCATTGCCTTTGAAATTGTCAGAGTTATTGTAGTTGCTCTAGTGTAAAACTTGTCACATAGGTTTTGCCATATCTAATAGCAAAATCGTAGTAAGTAGCACTTTCTTCTGCCCCATAGTTTTTCAGACGTAATTACCAGACTATCAATTTTTCACGAACTATTTTTGCTTTTCTATATCTCGAAGTGGTTAATTATAATTTTGGTCTTGAATAAATTCTCTAACTCCATCATCTACCGGAAAATGAGGGATTTGATCCAGTAAATTTTTCCAGAATACTTTTGCTACTTCAATTTCTTTTATCTCATAGTGAGTTCGTGCAAGATTGTTAAACAAAATAGGCATATGGTCGAAAAAATTATTCTCTTTACAATACTCGTAATATTTATAGTAATATTCTTTTGCTTTGACAAAATCTTTATAATAAAAATGTTTATTTGCAGTTGAGAACAAATGATTTTTATGATTGCCGTCGTTGTGTTTAAAAAAAACATAAGGTCCTTCGGGAAAAGAGTCAATTTTCAAACCCTGGTGTTTTATAATTGTCGAAAATAACCGTTCACCTTTATTCGCATTTTCTTTGTCCATATCCATTACATAGGGTATTTTATGCTCCTTCAATAATTTAATAGCATTATTACTGAATAATCCCGACATACCGTGCAAATAAAATTCCAAATTGTAAGATGCAAGGTGAGAAACTTCTAGCTTTGAACAATATTCACTAAAAAGCGGCCTTGTTCTTTCATAAAGAATATTTCCCCAAATATCCGCATTATTATCTTTTGAAAGTAATTCATTTATATATTCAAACCAGTCCCCCTGCTCGAACCAATGATCATCATGCATAATCAGATAGCCGTAGTATTCAGGTGCTAATTCTATAAAATGTGCTATTGCAGCCGAATCAAATCCTAAATTCGGCCTTAAGAAAAAATACTCAGGTTTGAAGTTTGCATAATAATCTACAGCTTCAAATGCATAACCGTTTAATACAACAGCTAGATCAAATTCATTTCTTAATCTCTTCAGTTCAATATCAAATTTAAACTTCGATAGGTTCTTCCATGTTTTTTCAGACGAGATTATGCAAAGCAACAATCTGTTCATGTCGTATAATTTTATGTGGGTTAAAGTCTCAAAGAATCATTATAAAATAAATAAACATTATCATAATAAACAATATTAAATATTATGATATCATTAATTTATTTTATAATATTTCGATATAAGGTATTATTATATAACTATATCTCAGTATGAAAGCATATTAAATTGGTAGCAATATATAATTGAAGAATAATAAATGTTAACAACTCATTCCAAATATCTTTAACTTTATATTTCATATTTTTTTGAGATTATTATTTATTCGGAGATGACAATATGACTAAAGAACAAAAAAAGGAAATAAAGCTAAACAAAAAATTCAACCTAAAAGAAGAGTTTACCCCACCGGGTTTTGATACATGGAAAAACAAAGTCATTGAAGATTTAAAGGGTGCAGACTATGATAAAAAGCTGCTTACCAGAACTTACGAAGGGATAACAATCAATCCCATTTACACGAAAGACGACATCAAAGATTTACCTTTAATTGATGAACTTCCAGGTTCGTCAAATTATTTAAGAGGAACTAAAGCTTCGGGCAATACAAAAGAATCATGGCTTATTGCCCAGGAAATTCCCTACGCAGATGCAGAAGAATTTAATGTCGCTTTATTAAATGATTTACAAAGAGGACAGACTGCTGTTAGCATTAAGTTTGACAGTGCTACTGAATTGGGATTGGATGCTGATTACGCTAAACCGGAACAGGTTGGAGATAAAGGATTATCAGTCTCTGCTTTGAAAAGCTTCAGCAGAGCACTTAATAAAGTAGATTTAAGAAAGTATCCTATCTTTATTGATTGTGGATTTTCGTCTCTACCTTTCATAATGATTTTCAAAGCATATTTGAAACAAAACAATATTCAGTTTTCCGAATTGAAAGGAAGCATTGAATCAGACCCGATTGGCTATTTAGCAAAGAGCGGAAAGCTTCCTGTCAAAATCGATTTTGCAATCGACAAGTTGAGGCTTGCTGCAGAATGGGCTTCACAGTCCGCCCCAAATTTTAAAACCATTCGAGTGAACGGACTGGTTTACAACAATGCCGGTGCAAGTGCTGTTCAGGAATTAGCTTTTGTTTTGAGTACTGGGTTAGAATATCTAAATCTGCTGAAAGAGAAAGGCTTAAGCCCGGAACTAGTTGCAGCCCATTCAAGATTTACTTTTGGAGTCGGAACAAACTATTTCATGGAAGTTGCAAAATTCAGGGCGGCAAGGGTGCTCTGGGCAAAAATTTTGGAAGCATTTGGCGTAAATCAAGAATTAAGAAAAATGAATATTCACGCACGTGTTTCTAAATTTAACCAATCAATTTACGATCCGTATGTAAATATGCTTCGATCCTCAACTCAAGCTTTCTCTGCTGTTGTCGGTGGTGTTGATAGCATCCATACAAACGCATTTGACGAACAATTCGGAAATCCTTCAGATTTCTCAAGAAGAATTGCAAGAAACACGCAAATAATTTTGAGTGAAGAATCTCACCTAAGTACCTTGATTGATCCTGCTGGCGGTTCTTTTTACGTTGAAAAATTAACAAATGATGTTGCGGAACAAACATGGACTTTAATAAAAGACATAGAAGCAAAAGGCGGAATGCTTGAATGCTTAAAATCAAATTACATTCATGAATTAATTGACCAAACAAATCAATCAAGAAAAAAAGATGTTTCGAAAAGAAAAGCATCAATAGTTGGAACAAACAATTACGTAAATCTTAAGGAAGAAAAATTAGAAACTAATTTTATAGATCACGAAGCTTTTCATAAGAAGCGATCGGAATATTTACAAAAGTACAGATTAACCGGCAACCAGGAAAAGCATAATGCAATAGTAGAAAAATTAAACGCGCTTGTTGACAAACATAATATTGAAATAATTGAGCTCGGCACAGAAGCAATTTTGGAAGGCGCTACACTGGGTGAGATTTCTCACGCTGCGAGAGCAACATCAGAAGATTCAATTTCTATTGAGCCGATAAAAGAGTTTAGAATTGCTGAACTTTTTGAAGAGTTAAGAAATGCTTCCGAAAATTTTAAAGAAAATACCGGCGAAAGACCGAAAGCATTTTTAGCAACAATGGGACCAATCAGACAACACAAGGCAAGAGCTGATTTCTCCCGCGGATATTTCGAAGCAGGCGGATTTGAAGTTATTTATCCTAACGGATTCAAGACAAACGAAGAAGCTTCTGTAGCTGCTGTTGGATCAAAAGCTCAAGTCGTTGTTATCTGTTCGACAGATGATACTTATCCTGAAATTGTACCGGGGGTTGTAAGAGGAATTAAAGATAAAAATCCGGAATGCAATTTGTTGCTTGCAGGCTACCCGAAAGATCAGGTTGAAAAGCACAAAGAATCCGGAATAGATGAATTCATTTTCCTTGGATCAGATGTCCACAAAATATTATCAAGCTTGTTGAAAAAGATTGGAGTGTTATCATGAGTAGATTAGATATATCAAACATGGAACTTGATTTAAAAAATTCTGAAACCAGTTTTCAAGAATTCAAAGATTCATTCAAAGAAGAGACCGGAAAAAACTTTGACGAATTTGTTTGGGAAACAAACGAAAAAATAAATGTAAACCCTTTATACACTAAAGATGATATAAAAGATTTCGAACATCTTGATTACATGTCCGGTATTCCTCCTTTTTTGAGAGGACCTTATTCAACAATGTATGTTGCTCGTCCTTGGACTATCAGACAATACGCAGGCTTTTCAACTGCTGAAGAAAGCAATGCTTTTTACAGAAGAAACCTCGCCCAAGGGCAAAAAGGTCTGTCCGTAGCGTTTGACCTTGCAACACACCGAGGTTACGATTCAGACCACAAAAGAGTTGTTGGTGACGTCGGAAAAGCCGGTGTGGCTATTGACTCCGTCGAAGATATGAAAATTTTGTTTGACGGAATTCCGCTTGATAAAATGTCCGTGTCAATGACAATGAACGGCGCAGTATTGCCTGTATTGGCTTTCTACATTGCCGCTGCGGAAGAGCAAGGTGTTGAGCAGGCTAAACTAACCGGTACAATTCAAAATGATATTTTGAAAGAGTACATGGTTCGTAACACTTATATTTATCCGCCGGAGATGTCGATTAAAATTATTGCTGACATATTTAAGTTTGCTTCTCAAAATATGCCTAAGTTTAACAGCATCTCGATTTCCGGTTATCACATGCAGGAAGCCGGCGCTACTGCCGATCTTGAAATGGCTTATACTTTGGCTGACGGACTTGAGTACGTTAAAACCGGTGTGAACGCTGGAATGAACATTGATGCTTTTGCTCCACGCCTTTCGTTCTTCTGGGCGCAAGGAATGAACTACTTTATGGAAGTAGCAAAAATGAGAGCAGCAAGATTGATCTGGGCAAAACTCATCAAACAGTTCAATCCTAAGAATCCAAAATCAATGTCGCTGAGAACACATTCGCAAACATCCGGTTGGAGTTTGACAGAGCAGGATCCATTTAACAATGTTGTTCGTACTTGCATCGAAGCCATGTCCGCAGCAATGGGTCACACCCAGTCGCTCCACACAAACTCACTCGACGAAGCAATTGCATTGCCGACTGACTTTTCTGCCCGCATCGCCCGTAACACACAGCTTTACTTGCAGGATGAAACATACATTACGAAAGTAATCGATCCATGGGCGGGTTCATATTATGTTGAATCTCTCACCGATGCATTATTGAAAAAAGGCTGGGAACACATTCTTGAAATTGAATCTTACGGTGGTATGACAAAAGCTATTGAAGCCGGAATTCCTAAAATGAGAATCGAAGAAGCAGCGGCAAGAAGACAGGCAAAAATTGACAGCGGTGCTGAGACTATTGTTGGAGTTAATAAATATAGATTGGATAAAGAAGATCCGATAGAAATTCTTGAAGTCGACAACACTGCAGTAAGATTATCACAAATAAAAAGACTCGAAGAAGTTAAATCAAAAAGAAATAATGAAGAAGTCCAACAATTGCTTAAAGCAATCACAAAATCAGCAGAATCTGGTGATGGCAACTTACTAGAATTATCAGTAAACGCAGCAAGAGCAAGAGCCACATTGGGTGAAATTTCAGATGCTATTGAAAAAGTAAGCGGGAGGTATCAAGCCGTGACAAGAACAATTTCAGGCGTTTACAGCAGTGAATATAATTCCGAAGAAGATGATCTAATGAACAACGCAAGAAAAATGACAGACGATTTCTCAGAGCGTGAAGGAAGACGCCCGAGAATTATGATTGCGAAAATGGGACAGGACGGACACGACCGCGGTGCGAAGGTTGTTGCAACTGCATATGCTGATATGGGCTTTGATGTTGACGTTGGCCCTTTGTTCCAAACCCCTGAAGAAACAGCAAGGCAGGCAATTGAAAATGATGTACATTGTGTTGGAATGAGTTCATTAGCAGCCGGACATAAAACATTGCTTCCGCAATTAGTTGAAGAACTTAAAAAGCAAGACCGTGAAGACATAATTGTAATTTGCGGTGGTGTTATTCCTGCACAAGATTATGATTTCCTTTATGAGCACGGTGCTTCAGCTATTTTCGGACCAGGTACAAAGATTCCCGCTGCCGGAATAAAAATAATGGAACTAATTAACGATAGATTTTAACAAACAGTAGCGCAAAATAAAATTCTGCGCTAAATTTAATTATGAGATTATATTTAGACACATCCGTTTTCGGTGGATATTATGATGAAGAGTTTGCTCAAGCCACAAGAAAATTGTTTGAGGAAATAATTCATGGAAAACATATAATTTATCTTTCTAATATTACAATTGACGAATTAGAACCAGCTCCCTCAAAAATCAAAAACCTTCTTGAAGAAATTCCTCCTCATAAGCTTTCCACAATCTCGATAACAAATGAAATAATAGAAGTGGCAAAAGAATATTTATCAAGCGGAATAATTACAGAAAAATATTTTGCAGATGCCTTACATGTTGCTTCAGCATCTGTAAACCTTATCGATATAGTTGTAAGTTGGAATTTCAAACATATGGTAAATATTAGTAGAATTAGAAGTTATAATTCGGTAAACTTAAGGAAAGGTTTACCAATTATTGATATTAGGACCCCTAAAGAGGTGTTATATGAAAACTAAAAAATTTGATTCAGTAGCTTTCATGAGAAAAAGAAGAGACGAGTTATCAAAGTTGTATTTTGAAAATCCAGAAGAATTTGATAAACGAATGAAAGATGCTGATAAAAAATTAAAGGAAGTTACTAAAAGGCAAAAAACATCCAAAACAGCGAAAGCATGAAGCATTAAGAACTCTTTATTCATAAATCTTTATTTCGCTCATTTTATGATAAACAAATCAATAACAATTTTATACGTTGCTGACCAAAACAGAAGTAAAGAATTTTATAAAAAGGTTCTTGCGATAGATCCATTTCTTGATGTTCCCGGAATGACTGAATTTAAGATTACAGAAACTCACGAACTTGGCTTAATGCCGGAAAAAGGAATTGCCAAAATTTTGGGAGATGCTGTTCCAAATCCATCAACTGGCAACGGAATACCCAGATGCGAAGTTTATTTATATGTTGACGAACCGGAAGTGTATTTTGAAAGAGCTTTACAAGCCGGAGCAAAATTAATTAACAATATAGAATTACGTGATTGGGATGATCACGTCGGTTATGTCGCTGATCCGGATGGACATGTAATTGCTTTTGCAAGGAAAAAATAGAACACTGATTTTCATGATCGTTATGATTTATTAAGATCATAACTTATCTTAATAATCATGATAATCTGCGTTCCATTTATTTATGAAAAATGATAAAAAAACATATAAACCAGACTGGCAGCCTGAAAATGCCGGAAAAGAATTTGCTGTAAAAGTTGTAAAAGGCACGGAAAACACAGTAGGCAGTAAGTACGTGGCAGTAGGCAAAAAGCAAAAAGCACTTTCAGCAGATGATTACGCAGATGGTGTTTTAAAAAATGACAGAACTCTACTTGCCCGCACAATCACTTTAATTGAAAGCAATTCACAAGCTCATCACCAGCTTTCACAAGAAGTGTTGAAAAAAGTTTTGTCTAAAACAGGTAACTCAATCCGTATTGGGATTACCGGTGTGCCCGGAGCAGGTAAAAGTACATTTATTGAAACACTCGGTTTATATCTAATTAAGCATGGACACAAAGTTGCTGTGCTTGCTGTTGACCCAAGCAGCACAGTAACAAAAGGCAGCATTCTTGGCGACAAAACGAGAATGGAGAATTTATCTAAAGAGCCGAATGCTTTTATCCGCCCCTCCCCATCAAGCGGAACACTCGGGGGAGTAACACGTAAAAGCCGTGAAACAATTTTAGTCTGCGAAGCTGCCGGGTATAATGTAGTTTTAATTGAGACTGTCGGAGTCGGGCAAAGCGAGGTGACAGTCCGCTCAATGGTTGATCTCTTTTTGCTTCTTCAAATAGCCGGAGCAGGCGACGAACTTCAGGGAATAAAGAAAGGTGTTATTGAATTAGCTGATGCATTACTGGTCAATAAAGCAGATGGCGACAATGAGAAAAAAGCAGAAATGGCAAAGTCGGAATACTCAAATGCACTCCACTATTTACAGCCGGCAACAAAAGGATGGCAGACGAATGCATATACATGTTCTGCATTAACTGGAAAAGGAATTCCTGAACTTTGGGATTTAATTCAAAAGTTTGAAAAGACCACCAAAGAATCCGGTGCATTTGCAGAAAGAAGAAAACAGCAATCTATTGAATGGGTGTATTCCCTCATTGAGGAAGGGCTTAAAAACAATTTTTACAATCATGAGAAAATCAAAGAAAAACTGCCTGAGCTGAGAAATGAAATTTTAGATGAAAAAATCCTTCCAACAAAAGCTGCTGAAAATCTACTGGAATTATTCTTCAAAAAGTATATTTCTCTATAGATTAAGCAATATTCATTATCTAAAGAGTGACATTCCGTTCGCCGCAGCAAATTGATCCGGAATCTATCTCAGAAGATGCTGAAACAAATTCAGCACGACAAATAGAGAAAATATTTGACAAACGTCGAATTTTGTATTAGATTTGCACTGAACAATGTTTAGTAAATATTTTTGGTTTATTTATGGGCGTTAAAGAGAGAAGAGAAAGGGACAAAGAAAATATGCGCAGACTGATATTGGATTCTGCGATGGAATTATTTGTTGAGGAAGGCTACGAAAATGTACAAATCAGAAAAATTACAGACAGAATTGAATACAGCCCAGGCACTTTCTATCTGTACTTCAAAGATAAAGATGAAGTCTTTTTCAAACTTCACGAGGAAGGATTTGCAGAATTGATAAACAGAATGAAAGAAACAATTACTATTGAACATCCTCTGGAAAGGCTGCAAAAGATAGGCGAAATTTATATTGATTTCGCGTTGGAAAAGCCTCAATACTACGAAATTATGTTTATTCTGCGTTCTCCCATGAAAGAGCTCAAAGATAACCAATGGGACTGCGGTTTTGAGACTTTTCAATTTCTTTTACAAACAGTGGAAGAGTGTATACAAAAAAAATGCATTAAAGCTCAAAACGCATTTGTAATTTCAAAAATCATGTGGTCAATGGTCCATGGTTTCGTTTCGCTTATTATCCGAGATCGTTTGAAGATGATTCCTCAAGACCAACTAGGGAACCTGATTGCAGGATTCAAAAACGAAATGAGAACATTTGTTCTAGAGAAAATGTAAATTTTTTTAAATGCTAATGAACAATGTTTAGTAAATATATGTTATTCATTTAATAAAATATATTCATCATAAATAAGAAAGGGTAAACCCCAATGAAAAAAAGCCTATTTTTAATATATATTCTTCTTTTTCTGCCAATCCAAATCTTTTCACAATTAAACGGAGACGTTAGTGGAAAAGTAATTGACAAGAGAACAAAACAGCCTCTCCCCGGAGCAAATGTTTTAGTTGTCGGCACTGAAACCGGAACAGCAACAGACAGCGAGGGAAAGTTTTTAATAAAAAATCTTTCCGAAGATATTTACAAAATTCAAATTAGTTTTATTGGCTATAACACTCATATTGAAACTGACGTACGAATAATCCGTGATAAAACTACCGTACTTAACGAAGTAGAATTGATTGAAACCTCAATCACGGGTGACGAAGTAATTGTTTCAGCGAATTTATTTGAAGAAAATGATTTAGCACCTGTCTCAAATTACACATATTCAAAGGATGAAATTTACAGAAGTCCCGGGGCAGCAGGAGATGTATTTAGAGCAATTGAAACTTTGCCTGGAGTCAGTAGTTCGGGCGGTGAATTCTCGGCTTTCTCAGTAAGAGGCGGCAGTCCGAAAGAAAATATAATTCTAGTGGATAATATCCCCTTTGATAAGGTTTCACATTTCAATGGAGGAAGTAGTGAAGAGCAGGAAAGCCAGGGCGGACGTTTCAGTATTTTTGCCCCCAACTTAATAGAAGAAGCAAATTTCCAAGCCGGGGGTTTCTCCCCTATTTACGGTGGTAAATTTTCATCTTACCTTGATCTGAAAATTAAAGATGGAAATACTGAAAATGCAATATACGACGGCAGAATTGATGTAATCGGGTGGGAATTTAATTACAACGGGCCTACTCAAATATTCGACAATTCAAGCATGGTTCTCTCGGCAAGAAGATCAAACTTCACCCAAATACTTGATCTAACCGGGCAGAAAGAATTTGGCGAACCTCGATTTAACGATTTTATTAGTAAGTTCACATTCAATATTAACCCTACAAACAAAGTCTCTCTTTTGGCAATCTATAGTCCTGAGGAGTTTGACAGAACTGCAGAGCATGTTCTTGAAAGCGATGACTTTGCCGGAACCGATATTACCGATTTTGAAGAAACAAAATATTTGCTCGGACTAAACTGGAGAGTTTTAACAGGGCAAAAAAGTTATTTGCAAAACGCCTTTTATTATAGAAGAACTGACAGGGAAGGAATCCAGGGAAGAGCGTATCCTATTTTTAGAAACGGTAATCCTCCAGCTTCTGAAGATGACTTTTTCGAACGAAATAGGCTAAAAGAAGACAACAGTGAATTCGAAGTAGGTTTACGTTCTTTGTTCAGTTATTCACCAACTAAAAGAATTACATTAAACACAGGCTTTGAAGTCAACAGAATCAATTTTGATAACAACAGAACATTATTTGGGAATGATACATTATTCGTATTCGACGAATTTGACTTTAGGCCAGATCAGAATCAGAATTTTGTAATTGTTACTCCGGAAAACTTTGATTCAAAATTCAATGAATCAAAATCAACAGCTGCATTGTTTAGTGAATTATCAATCAGGTTGTCTGATAAATTCACAGTCAATCCAGGACTGAGATATGAATACAATGAATTCAACAAGGAAAACTATTTTGCTCCTAGATTCAGTGCAACTTATAAAGTTTCAGAAAATACAAGGCTAAACTTTGCAACCGGTATTTTTTATCAAAATCCTGAATTATCAATATTAACATTTGCCGAAGAAAATAATAATCTCGAAAATGAAAAAGCAATTCACGCAATTGCAGGAATCACGCATTATTTATCCGATGATTTAAAGTTTACAGGCGAAGGTTACTATAAAGAGTTTGATAACCTAATTGTCAGAAATGATAGAGCAACTCAAATTAGAACAAATGATGGTGACGGCTGGGCAAGAGGCGTTGATATTAGCTTGGTAAAAAGATTTGTTGATAAATTTTACGGACAAATGAATTATTCTTATGCACAAAGCAAAAGAAACGACAACAATGGAGGTGGGGAATACAATTCCGATTTCAACCAACCGCATGTTTTCAATATTCTCTTTGGCTATGAATTTAACAAAGAATGGTCTATTTCAGCAAAATGGAAATACGCAACCGGAAGGCCGAAAGACTCTTACATTGTTTATAGAAATATCTTCGATGATGAAAACTTTTTAAGATATTCAAAAGAAATTACCGCAAATAACGGAGATAGACTTTCAGACTTCCATACTTTAAACATAAGAGTTGATTATAGAAAACAGTTTGGAAAATTTGCAGTAGTCAGTTTTCTCGACATAGTTAATATTTATAACTATCTGAATGTTAATGAAGAAAGATTCCAGGAATTAAACGGCGAATTCGATGAAAGAGGATTCGGGATATTACCGACTTTGGGAATCAAACTTGAATTTTAAAGAACAAAAAAGCCTCTTTGCTCAAGAGGCTTTTCTTTAGATCATCTTTAAGTTTTGTCTTATGCTTTTTCTCTTGTAAGTGAGCTACTTACAATCTTCCAGTTACCGTCAATTTTAACAAAAGACAAAAATTCAGTTTGCTTTAGTTTGCTATCTGTCAACTGAATTTTAGCAACTGCAGTGTTGTCGTAAACATCAACACTTTGAACTTTTAAATCTCTTTTCCAACCACCTAATCTGCCTTTCTTAACTTGTTCTGCGAAAGAAGACTGGTCATATTCCATAACTTTTTTACTTCCTAATGCCACTCTGTAAATTACAGCATTATCTGCAAAAACTTCGCTTAATGCGCCACCATCTTTTGCTTCAGTAGCAGCTGCATATTTTTCAATAACTGTTTTAACTGCACTTTCTTCCACTGCTGTATTTGCAAATGAAACATTGGTAATGACAAATGTAAGAATTAACAGAAATGATACTTTTTTTGATAGCATTTTGGCCTCCCCATTTTATTATGTAATCTACAACTTTTTTATAGATACATTTTTGACGATATAGAATCTCAAAAGGTTGCAGTATTTATGTTAAAAAAACATTAAGTAACCACGAATTATCATATTTTCTGAGGTGTTTATAAGAATTGCTAAAAATATGCTTCCAGGCTTATAGCAGCATTTCTAAGCGGCATTTGATTACCTATCCACTCGACATAATTGTAGTTTAATAAGTTTTTTTCGATTAGATATATTTTGAATGGAATATTTGAAAAGTTAAAATTATAGCCAAGACTTACGTCTACAACAAAAATCTCCGACCTGTTTTCCCCTTCAGCAACTACTTGAAAAGGTGGTCTTATCAAGAGATCATCAATTTCTTCTACTCTGCTCGAATAACGGAAATCCGCTCGAACTTCAAACGGGTAAAGATTCAGCTCACTATTAATTTT
>CAJHYN010000410.1_pt1 | contig 14785 bp, 14 predicted proteins | sample 9198641 | NCBI WGS metagenome assembly CAJHYN01 (sample SAMEA7708370, study PRJEB35096) | sediment metagenome | biome: marine neritic benthic zone biome [ENVO:01000025]; feature: sediment [ENVO:00002007]; material: shallow marine sediment [ENVO:03000034] sea grass bed [ENVO_01000059] ... | reverse complement strand
TATCAATAAAAACAGAGACTGGTTCTACAACTCCTATTGCATAGGCGAGCTGTACAGTACATTCTTTGGCCAGCTTAACACCAACTATATTTTTTGCAATATGCCTTGCAGCATAAGTAGCACTTCTGTCAACTTTGGAAGGATCTTTGCCTGAGAATGCGCCCCCGCCATGCGGAGCCCATCCACCATAAGTATCTACAATGATCTTTCTTCCGGTTAACCCGCTATCGCCGTGCGGGCCTCCAATTTCAAACCTGCCTGTGGGATTAACATAGTATTTAGTTTTTTTATCGATGTACTTAGCCGGAATAATTTTTTTAACTATATGCTCGATTATGTCCTTTTTAATTTTACTCTGTTTTACATTACCATCATGCTGCGTAGAAATTACAACCGAATCCACCCTTAATGGTTTGTGATCATCATTGTATTCAATTGTTACTTGAGATTTGGAATCAGGTCTTAAATAAGGCATAAGCTTTGGTTGTTTTTTTCTAACATCTGTCAATTTTTTTACAAGCTTATGTGCATACATAATCGGCATCGGCATAAGCTCAGGAGTTTGATCACAAGCATAGCCAAACATTATTCCCTGATCACCGGCGCCTCCTTTGTCAACACCCATTGCAATGTCCGCTGATTGAGCATGTACAGCATTAAGCACAGAACACGATTCAGAATCAAACTTATATTCAGCTTTTGTATATCCTATATTCTTAACTGTCTTTCTAACAACTTCTTGAATATCAATATATGCAGAAGTAGTAATCTCACCCCCAACCAGAACCAGCCCGGTTGTAACAAATGTTTCGCAAGCAACTCTTGCATTAGGATCTTCAGAAAATATAGCATCTAAAACTCCGTCGGATACCGCATCACATACCTTATCCGGATGTCCTTCTGAAACTGATTCTGATGTGAATAAATATGACATTTACACCTCGCTATTAATGAAATATTATCTCCGATGAATCACCGGCATTTAATTTTTTATGATTCCCTTTTATTAAGGCATTACTTCCAATGATTGAACCCTCTAATGTGGATTTTTCAACTATAGAGTTTTGATTAATTATAGAATTTTTGATTATGCATTCTCTAATTTCACAATCTTCAGCAATAGTTGTAAACGGTCCGATCACTGAATTTTCCACAATTGCAGTGTCAGCAATAAATACTGGTTCGTTTATTACAACATTATCAAACTTTTTGTCTGAACCCTTTTTTGTTAATAAAAATTTATTTGTAGAAAGCACTGTCTCGGGTTTACCGCAATCATACCAACCTTCAACAGGAAATGTTGAAATGCTTTCGCCTTTTTCAATCATTAACTGGAGTGCGTCGGTTAATTGATACTCATCCTTGGTTTTGATATCCTTTTCAAAAAGTTCATCTATGCATTTCAACAGCAGTTCAGGATTAGCAATGTAATAAAGTCCAACCAATGCTAAATTAGAAATTTGCTCTTTTGGTTTCTCAACCAGCCTCGTAACTTTATCATTCTCTAATACTGCAACCCCAAATCTCCTGGGGTCTTCAACATATTTAACACCAAGAGAAGATTTTTTCTCATTAAAAACTTTTTTCAAATTTACATCAAAAACTGTATCACCAAGGATTATGAAAATTTCATCTTCATCAAAAGTATCTGCTGTTACTTTTATTGCATGAGCTAATCCCAACCTTTCTTTTTGCTCAACAAAATCTGATTGTACCATAGGGTATTTTTGTTTAACATAATCAACTATCATTTCGGCCAAATGTCCTACAACAAAAGTAGCTTTGAAAATTTTTTCTTCTATTAGCTTATCAATAATGTGCCCCAGAATGGGTTTGCCTCCAACGTTCAATAAAACTTTAGGAATAGAATATGTATGCGGTTTTAATCTTGTTCCTAACCCTGCTACAGGAATTATAGCTCTCATAAATCCTATTTTTTATTTAAATTAAACAATAAAGTTAATTAATCTCTTTTCTATTATCAAACTTTACTGAATAAAATACCTAATTATGAATATCGTAAATAGAATTACAAAATTATTGAATATTAAATACCCGCTTATACAGGCAGGTATGGTATGGGTATCAGGCTGGCGTTTAGCCTCTGCAGTGTCAAACAACGGTGGCTTAGGATTGATAGGTTCAGGGTCAATGAAACCTGAACTATTGAGAGAACATTTGCAAAAATGCAAAAAAGCAACCGGCAAACCTTTCGGTGTTAATATTCCTTTACTTAGAGGTGACGCCGTGGAATTGGCTGATGTTTGTATTGAAGAAAATGTCAAAATAATTTTTTCATCTGCAGGGCACCCAGGTAAGTTGATTGAGAAATTTAAAGCGAACAATATTAATGTAATTCATGTTGTTTCATCGATTAAGCAAGGGCTAAAAGCACAGTCCGTAGGATGTGACGCGGTTGTTGGAGAAGGTGTGGAGGCCGGTGGCCATAATGGCCCGGATGAAGTTACTACCTTTGCATTGATCCCAAGATTAGTAGATTCATTAGAAATCCCGGTAATTGCTGCCGGCGGTATTGCAGACGGAAGAGGAATAATCGCAGCAATGTCCCTTGGGGCGGAGGGTGTACAACTAGGAACAAGATTTGCTGCATCTTTAGAATCCTCTGCTCATGAGGTATACAAGAAAAAAATAGTTGATTCAAAAGAAAATGATACTACATTAATATTGAAAAATTTAGCTTTAGCAAGAATTATCAAAAATGATTTTTCGGACAAAGTAATTGAAGAGGAAAATTCCGGGGCATCAAAGGAAATTTTAAAAGAATTACTTGGTTCGAAGAGAGAAATGAAAGGGATATTTGAGGGCAATATTAGCGAAGGAATGATGGAAGTGGGACAGGGAGTAGGTCTTATTAACGAAATAATTTCTGTAAAGGAAATCATTAATAAATTAATTAATGAATATAACTTGGCACTTGAGAAAACACAATTCATAAAAACATGAGTTAATCATGCACAACGAAAAAATCATCGAAATTAAATACGTGTTTAATTTTAATAATTCCGTTGAAAAAACTTTTGTTGTTAATATTGATAGAGAAAACTTAAAAATTATCATTGATAAAAAAGAGGAATATTCAGACTGGACTAAACTGGAATATTTCAAATGCCTCAATTGCCCCTTGGATTTGAAGAAACACAAACATTGCCCGGTAGCAATTAACCTGATTGATATTATAAAATTTTTCAGTACAATGAATTCTTACGAAAATGTTCATATAAGTGTAGAAACTGTTCAAAGAACTTATTCAAAACATTCGACTGTGCAAGAAGGGGTAAGCAGTATTATAGGATTGATTATGCCTACAAGCGGTTGTCCGATTATGGCAAAGCTGAAACCGCTTGTTCAATTCCATCTTCCCTTTTCTTCTTTGGAAGAAACCGAGTTTCGAATATTTTCGATGTATCTAGTTGCCCAATATTTAAAAAGCATTAAAGGATTAACCCCTGACTGGGAATTGAAAAATTTAAAAAATATTTACTCGGAAATTATGGTGGTAAATCAAAACATCGCGAAAAAAATTGCCGAGCTCGAAGAAAAAGATGCGAGTATCAATGCATTGGTTATTTTAAACAATTTTGCAGATTTGGTTTCATTTAGTATTGATGAAAAAGATTTATGGAATATTGAACCTTTATTCAAAGAACTTGTTAATACAAAATAATAAAACGGAGTATGAATGTATTATCAAACAATTGTAACATTACACATAATTTTTGCCGGCATTTGGCTTATTAACTTTGTGACAGATTCTGTTCTCAGATCATTTATAAACAAAGAAAAAAACATAGATAAGAAAGTTAATAACATCAGAATATACATGAAACTTGTTAATCTGTTCGGAATGATAGGCACCGCAGGGATATTAGTAACAGGAATAGTAATTACGATTCTGAATCCGGCTTATAACTTTTTCGAGTTTACTTCAAACCATTGGCTGGTTACAAAACAATTGATAATGGTTTTTATTTTTATAATTCTCTTTGCTAAGCTAATCCCAACTGCAAAAAGTTTAAGACTGTCACTAAATGACCTAACCAATACTGAATTCGAAGCTCTATTAAAGAAATTATACAAGCATACTTCGTCAATTAATATTCTTGTAATTATAAATTTTCTTATGGCTTTATCTCACAGGTATATGGGTTAGATTTATCACCTTATTTATTAATATTTAATTTTAATATTAATTTTCCCTATTTTATAAGGTTTAGTTTTTATAAAAATTAGTAACGGATGAAAAAAAGGGTTTGCATATTAGGTTCTTCAGGCTCTATCGGCATAAATACTTTAGAAGTCATTAATACCTTTAAAGATCTTTTTGAAGTAGACTCGTTAACGGTGAACAGAAATATTGATCTATTGGAAAAGCAAATAAACGAATTTAATCCCAAATCTGTAGTCGTTAAAAACAAAGAAAAAGCTGAATTACTGAAAACAAAAATTAGCAACAAGTGTGAAATTCTTTCAGGTGAAGAAGGTTTAGTAGAACTAACAAAAAAAAATCATTACGATATTCTTGTTTCTTCCCTTGTGGGGTTCGCAGGTTTAGCTCCGACTATCGAAGGTATCAAAAGAAAAAAAAGAATTGCACTTGCAAACAAAGAAACCCTGGTTGTGGCAGGTGAATTAATAGTGAAGTTATGCAGGGATTATCATGCAGAAATAATTCCTGTTGATTCTGAGCATAGCGCCATCTATCAATGCTTAATTGGTGAAGATAGGAGAAATATTAGAAAACTAATTTTAACTGCATCAGGCGGGCCCTTCCTTAAAAGGGATAATTTAGAAGATATTACTGTTGATGAAGCTCTTAATCACCCTAATTGGAAAATGGGAAATAAAGTTACGATTGACTCGGCAACAATGATGAACAAAGGACTTGAAGTTATTGAAGCACATTGGTTATTTAATTTGCCTAAGCAAAAAATTGATGTGATTGTTCATCCTCAGTCTGTAATTCATTCAATGGTTGAATTTAACGACAGGTCAATCAAAGCCCAGCTAAGTATCCCGGATATGAAGCTTCCTATCCAATACGCGCTTAGTTATCCGGACAGATATGAAAGTAATTTTGTTGAAACTGATTTCCCCTCAATCAGCGAGCTTACTTTTTTCAGCCCCGACAAAACAAAATTCAAATGCCTGGATTTAGCTTACGAGGTGATGGAACACGGAGGTACGTCTCCCTGTATACTCAATGCTGCAAACGAAGTTGCAGTAGATAAATTTTTAAAGGGAAAAATAGAATTCAACATGATTCCGGGAATTATTGAAGACGCATTAACTAATATTGAAAATAATAGCGAACCGGATTTAGCAACGATATTTGATTGTGATTATCGAACAAGAGAATATGTAAAAAAGATTTATAATTAAGGAGTATGACTTAGATGGATTATATAATTTATTTTATTGTAACAATAGCTATCCTTGTTTTCATTCATGAGTTTGGACATTTTGCTGCAGCTAAGCTTTCTAAAATGAGAACAGATATTTTTGCTATTGGTTTTGGAAAAAGACTATTTGGCTGGAATAGAATAAATGGTTTTACTTTTGGTGATCTTCCAAAAGACTTTGATACCCAAGGACACACTGATTACAGAATTTGCTTAATCCCATTAGGTGGGTATGTGAAAATTGCCGGTATGGTTGATGAGAGTTTTGATACGGAATTTGCTAACCAGGAACCAAAATCTTATGAATTTAGAGCGAAACCTACCTACCAGAAATTGTTTGTAATTACTGCCGGTGTGATGATGAATTTAACTTTAACGCTTGCAATTTTTTGGGGAATAAATTTCTATCAGGGCAAACAGGTATTTAAGACTACAAAGATAGGACATTTTAATGAATCAAGTAAAGCTGCTGAAGCAGGCTTTAATCCTTATGACAAAATAATATCCGTTAACGGTTATCAATTAAGCAACTGGGATGATTTGTTGAATCAAATTTTTGTTAATGATATTACTAAAGACAAAACTATTACTGTACTGAGAAATAATGAAGAAACTTCTTTTACTATTCCTTCGGAATTAATTTCAAAAGCTGCTGAAAAAGGACCATTTCTATTTCCAGGTGAAACAAGCCCAATGATATCGGACGTAATGGAAAATTCTCCTGCTGAAGATGCAGGTATTCAAGCTTCGGACGTATTTTTATCATTAAATGAGACTAATGTTAGAAATAGTGCAGACGTAATTGACGTTATCTCAGCTAATCCTGAAACAGAAATTAATGCTGCTATCTTAAGAGATAAAGATACAGTCTATATCTCTGTTGTTCCCGGGATGGACGGTAAAATAGGTATAGCTATAGTTGATTCGTATGCGGGTGAAATTGATTATAAAAATTTCGGATTTTTTGAATCTATGTCAATGAGCTTCTCGCAAATTGGTTCCTATACTTATTTAACACTTTCAATGCTTGGAAATGTTATTAAAGGTGACATAGAATTTAAGCAGGCTTTTGGAGGTCCGGTTAAAATTGCTAAGTTTGCTGCTCAATCTGCTGATACAGGACTTGTTCCTTTCTTATATTTCTTGGCGATGTTGAGTCTGAGCTTAGCGATCATTAATATATTGCCTTTCCCTGTGTTGGACGGAGGACATTTTGTGATTATTGCTCTTGAAGGTTTGTTCGGTAAAGAGCTTCCGTTAAAAATTAAAATTGCTATTCAAAATGCAGGATTTGTTGTTCTTCTTCTTTTAATGGCATTTATTATTTATAACGATATAATTAGCTTATAGTTTTTTTCTCTGTACCTTTGTGTCTCTGTGGTTTTCTTTCACCAAAGAGGCACGAAGACACAGAGCGTTCTTTGATCAATTCGTGTACGCAAGTTAAAATCCCTCTTTTAACTCTGCCGGGTACACTAATATTTTTTCAATACACCAATCATTTTATACAATTTTTTAATTAATCAAATTTCGGAGATTTTATGAGATACTTTGCGGTCTTTAAGATTGCCTTATTATTTTTTTTGATACTAGTTTTTAGTAATATATTGTTTGCACAAACAGTTGAATATCATACTGATGATGTAATTGTTACGGCAGGAAGAACACCTATTTCAGTTTCAAATTTATCGAGAAATGTTTTACTTATTAATAAAAACGAAATAGCACTCTCCCCTGTCAGCAGTGTACAGGATCTTTTGCAATTTGCAGGTTCAGTAGATTTAAAGCAAAGAGGGATTATCGGTGTACAGGCAGACGTTGGAATTAGAGGTGGTACTTTTGAACAGACTTTAATTTTGATTGACGGTGTAAAAATCACTGATCCGCAAACATCGCATCACAATTTAAACTTACCCTTGTCACTGGATAATATTGAACGTATAGAAATATTAAAAGGTCAGGGTTCACGGGTTTTCGGGCCAAATGCATTTAGCGGAGCGATTAATTTCATCACTAAAAAAGAATCAAAGCCGAATTTAAATTTATTGATTGAGGGCGGACAAAACGGCTATTACAACACTGAACTGAATTCTTCTTTTCCAACAGGTGAACTGAAAAATAACATTTCAATATCACGGCAAAAATCAAACGGGTACAGGTTTAACACTGACTTTGAGATCATCAATTTTTCTTTTAACTCTTTGTTCCCTTCAAAGATCGGTGCAACAAAATTATTCTTCGGATATAGTGATAAAGACTTTGGTGCAAATAGTTTTTATACAACTCGTTTTCCAAACCAAGGCGAAAAAACACAAACTTATTTTTTGAATTTAAGCGGTGACTACGAAACAGGAAATGTTATAATTTCTCCAAAGGCTTACTGGAGAAAAAACAATGATGACTTTGTTTTGGACAGAAGCAATGTGTCCTTTTATCACAACGAGCATGAAACAAATGTTTACGGTTTGGAACTGCAGTCTGTTGTAAACTCTTCTTTGGGAAAATCATCTTTAGGAATTGAATACATCAAAGATGAAATTACAAGCAACAACCTCGGCGAACATATCAGGGATAAAAAAGGACTATTCGGAGAACATCTATTTAGCGTTGTCGATAAAATTGATATTTCGCTTGGCGGTTCGCTTTATAATTTTTCTTCAATTGGTTGGCGTATTTGGCCGGGTGTTGATGCAGGTATTAATTTAAATGATGACACAAGACTATTTGCATCATTCGGGAAGGCTTTCCGTATACCTAGTTTTACTGAACTATTTTATAATGATCCTGTAACTGTCGGTAATTCAAATCTAAAACACGAAGAGACAACCAATTACGAATTGGGGTTCAGAGTTAGTAATTCATTCTTAAATTCAACAATTAGTCTTTTCAGGAAAGAAGGTAAAGATATAATTGATTGGGTTAGGCTTGAAGGAGATCAACCATGGTCAGTTAGAAACATTGCTGAGGTAAACACAAACGGTTTTGAAATTGAATTTTCATTTTTGCCTGAAAGCTTAATCAAAAATTCCCCTGTAAAAAGAATCAATCTCAGTTATACTTATTTAGACTCGGATAAAAAAACAGATATTTTTGAATCGCGATATGTGCTTGATCATTTACGTCATCAATTTATTATTGGTGTTCAACACAAATTTATTTTCGATATTGATCAAACATGGAACCTTAGATATGAGGACAGGCTTAATTTCACAAATTCATTTATTGCTGATTTTCAAATGTCGAGAAAAATGCAAAACTTCTTTATCTTTTTAAAAGCATCAAACTTATTCAACAATTATTACGAAGACATTGCCGGTGTGCCACTTCCCGGGAGATGGATTACCGGGGGAATAAAATTTAGTTTACAATAGTTTTATACAAATGAACCCGCAATTTCAAAAATTGCGGGTTCCTATTAACCACTAGTTCAATTTAAAAACTATTGGAATAACAACTCTTGTTCTTACAAACTTGTCTCCTTGAACTCCAGGTTTGAATCTTGTATTTTTAATAACCCTCAAAGCTTCTTCGTCACAGCCAGCGCCTATACCTTTGAGTACAAACGCTTCATAAACAACTCCATTCTCATCAACTTTTGCTTCTATTAAAACCTTGCCTTGCATCCCAACTCTTACAGCTATTTCTGGATAGACAATATTTTTTTGAATTTCACTAATTCCTCCAATTGGTTGGGGTAAAATTTGAGGGAAAGGAACAAAAGGTGGTATTGCTTCTTCATCTGAGTCTTCTTCAATTGGCGGAGGAGGCGGGGGTGAATTAACAACATCATTTTCATCCCATTCCGTACTTTTGAATTCATAATCATCTAATGGCTCATCTTCTATAATGTCAAAATTTGTAGGGTCAGGTTCGAGTTCAGGAGGAGGAGGAGGCTGGATATCTGATGGCGGGATGTCTTCAACACCAATTGCAATATCCTGAGGTTTTTGCTTTTTGACTTCTGCCCTCTCAATTTCCGGAAAGAACTTAAATGCTAGAATCAAAAACGAAAGAGCGAATATTAATCCTATCTCAAAAGTACGATGGTACTTTGCTTTTAAATCCACTTTTGGATTTTTTGGTAGTGCCATTTTATCCCCCTTCTAAAAATGGTTATTGTAATTTGAATGCTATCGGTACCACTACTCTTGTTTTTACAGCAACTCCTTTATTTTTTCCGGGAATGAATTTAGTCTGCTTAACTGCTTTTATTGCTTCTTTGTTAAAATCATCTGCTATACCTTTTATGATTTTCGTGCTCACTACATTGCCTTCTTCATCAACAAGAGCCTGCACAAAAACTTTCCCTTCTATCCCCAATTTCTTGCCTCTTTTGGGATAATGTATTTTCTCTGCTATGGCTCTGATACCTCCAACAGGAAAAGGCATTTGCTCAACGTCCTGATTAAATTGATTTTTTCTAAAATTGAAATCCAGCTCGCTGTATAAATTGTTTGTTAAAAGCTCGGGTAAAACGAGATCTACTTCACCACTGGAATGACAAACCGCAATTAGTTCCAGATCACCCCTAAAGGCTACATTTTCTCCTTCTAATCTTGCAGGTGTAAATTGCCAATCAATCGCTGATTCTGAAAGTTTGTCCATAAGTAATTTGCTGTCAGTCATCATTCTTCCTTTATAATCTTCATCATAATTTTGATGGTTGAATGACAGTTGCTTAATCGCATCAACTTTTCCAAATTTATTGATATAAATACGGTGACTGAAAAATATTTTCATCGATTCGGTTTTAGCAATTGATCTTGCAATGGATTTCAAGCTTTCATTCATTTGAGTAATCTCTTTATCTGAGCCTGGGCTTTCACTTACTTCATCCAGCGAATAATAATTCAGATCATGGTTCTCTATTACTCTTACTCTCTGTTTCATCTTACTACATGCCGCTGCCATTATTATTACTATTAAAGCAGCAAAAAATAGCTTATTCATGACTTCCTCATAACTGAGAATTAATTGTAACTTCGTTTTGATATTCCGGTGAAACCTGCACAGCAGGAATAGTACTCATCAGCAAATCAATTTTTTCATTCTGACTACTAATATACGACATAGTATTTTCAACTCTTTCTTTATAATTTGATGATTGGTTAAAGAAATAAACCGAAATTATTATTAGAATAACAGATAAAGCATATGATGCTACTGCAAAAAAGTTTTTGTTAATGAAAATAAAATTCTTTCTCTCGGGTTTATTTTTAATACCATGCAATATTTTCTGCTCTAGTTCATCAGGAAATTCATTTGATGTCTCCTGGATTGCTGAATTGAGCAAATTCACATTCTTAAAATAATTTCTCGCCTCTTCATTTTGAGACAATTGAGAGAAAAGAAAAACTTCCTTTTCTTTTGATAGCTCGTTATCAAAATATTCATTTATCATTTTGTTTAATTCTTCTGTATTCATTTTAGAACCTACTTTTTTATTATTTTTTTTAATCTATTTATTAGTCTCTGCCTTGTATTGTAAAGTCTGCTTTTGACAAGATCTTCACTGATTTTCATTAAATCTGAAATTTCTTTGTAACTCAATCCCCCGTATTCTTTTAGGAAAAAGACCTCTCTTTGTTCTTCATTTTCTTTTTCCAGCTCATTCAGTATAATTTCCCCCAATTCTTTTTTTTCTATCTGATCCTGCAACAATTCATTTGAGGCTATCTCGATTTCATTTACATCACTCACATTAAATTGATCACTTTTTACTTTTTTACTTCTGAATAATGTCAGGATTTCATTCCTGGTAGCTGTAAATAACCAAAACTTAATACTGTTTTTATTCCTAATTGTATCCATATTATCATAAAGTTTTAAAAAAACATTTTGAACAATGTCTTCAGCAAGCATAATATTCCTTAACATTCTTAAAGCATAGTTATAAATTTGCACTTTGTACTTATTATAAATTAAAGTAAAATCAACAATATTTTTATGCGTTTCAGACAAATAATATTTTGTTTATAAAAAAGGATGAAGTAATCTAATAAATGTTGTATTTGGATATCAAATTATTTGAGCAGATTATTTAATATACAATTTATGTGACGAGTGTATAAAATTGGCGAGCATTTGCTATTTTTGAGTTTAATTTTCGGAGGAAATGTTGAATAAAAAAATATCAGTTGTCGTTTTTGATTTGGGGAATGTTTTAATTCCTTTTGATTACGACATTATCAAAAATAAATTGAACGCTATTGATGAAGCGCTTGGTGAAAGATTTTACGATAAATACAAAGCAAATTATCACGTTCACCGGGATTTTGAAAGGTGGACATTATCAAACAATGAATTTCTTAGGATAATGATGGATTGGACGGAACACAAAATTACCGAAGAAGAGTTCTGTAAAATTTATTCCGAGATATTTGTTGTAAATGAAGATGTTGCTTCACTTCTTCCAAAATTAAAAACAAGCTATAAACTTATACTGCTATCAAATACTAATTACATTCACCAAAAATACGGATGGCAGAAATATGGTTTCTTAAAGCATTTCGATAAATTGATTTTATCCCATGAAGTAGGAGCCATAAAACCGGAAGAGAAAATTTACAGGGCAGTTGAAAGTTTTACTAAGCTGCCTTCTGACGAACATATTTTTATTGATGATGTAAAAGAATATGCCGAGGGCGCAAAAAGCTGCGGTTGGGATGCGGTACATTTTGTAGGTTATGAGAATCTAACTTTTGAATTAAAAAAGCGAAACATAGAATTTTAAAATAATGCTTAGTCATGTGTTGTCATTAGGTCATTTGTAGTTAAACGACCTGTGACCATGGGCGAATACAAGTGACGATTTTTTATTTTAACCACTCTTTCCAAACATTAGGCTCATAGCCAACAGTAACTACACTACCGTTTCTTACAATTGGGGTTTTGAATAATAAAGCATCTTCGAGAAGCTCTTGTTCAATGTCATGAGTTATATACTCTAAATTTCTTTTTTTGTACTGTTTCCCTTCTTTGTCGATTAAATCTTCAACATCAAATTTTCTTTTGATATTTTCCAACTCTCCTTTACTTACACCCTTTTCATTTAAATCTCTAAAATGAAATTTAATCCCACGTTCTTTGAAGAATCTTTCAGCTTTCCTGGTGTCGCTACATTTTTTTGTACCGAAAATTTGAATGTTCATGTTAGCCCTAATTTCTTATTTTAATAGCATAATTATAACAAATTTATAGCAAAATCGTCTAATCTGTGCTAAATTTTCTCTAATCAACAAACTAAGGTGAAAAATGAAAATTCTCTCAAAACACTTAACAATAACTATATTAGGATTATTTATTATGAACTGCTCCCCGAAAGAAGCTCCCAAAGATGACTTCAAATATGTTATCGATGAATTTGCCGACCTGCGTGTTCAGCGCTATCAAGTACTTGGATTTGATGAATTAACCCCTAAACAGAAGGAACTTGTTTATTATTTAACCGAGGCAGGACTTGCCGGTAGAGATATAATTTATGACCAAAATTATAAATACAATTTGCTTGTAAAAAGAGCACTTGAAAATATCGTCGATTCCTACAAAGGTGATAGAAACACTGAGAACTGGAATAACTTTATGGTTTATTTGAAACGTATCTGGTTTTCAAGCGGTATTCATCATCACTATTCTTTTCTAAAATTTGATCCGGGTTTTACTTACGAATACTTCGAAGAATTAGTTGCAAACTCAAATCAAGATGGTTTTCCTCTAAATGACTTCAAAACAGTTGACGAATTAAAAGCAAAACTAAAATCAATTATTTTTGATCCTGAAGTTGACAAACTAAAAATCAGCCTGGATTCAAATACAGATTTATTAAAAAGTTCTGTAATGAACTATTACGAAGGCGTTTCTCAAAAGGAGGCTGAAAAATTCTATCAAGAAATGGCTGATCCAACAGATGAAACACCCATTTCATACGGGCTTAATTCAAAACTTCTAAAAAAGAACGGAAAAATAAAAGAACAAGTTTATATGATCGGCGGAATGTACAGTGAAGCAATTGAAAAAATAGTTTACTGGCTTGAAAAGGCAGTAAACGTTGCCGAGACCGAAAGACAGAAAAAATCACTCGAAATATTAATAGACTATTACAAAACTGGTGATCTTGAAAAATGGGATGATTACAACATTGAGTGGGTTAACGTACTTGAAGCTTCAGTTGATGTGGTTAACGGTTTCGTAGAAAATTATGGCGATCCGTTGAGTTACAAATCTGCATTTGAATCGTATGTATCATTTAAAGATTTTGAAGCAACAAAAAGAATTCATGCTATCAGCAAAGAAGCACAATGGTTCGAAGATAACTCCACAATAATGGGTGAACACAAAAAGAAAGAAGTAAAAGGAATAAGCGCAAAGGTAATTACTGTTGCTTCAATGTCGGGAGACTCTTTCCCTTATCCTGCGATCGGAATTAACCTACCAAACGCAACATGGATTCGTAAAAATCACGGTTCAAAATCTGTTACAATAGGAAACATTATTAATTCATATAATATGGCTGCCGCAGGCAGCGGCTTCCTTGAAGAGTTCTGCTACTCACAAGAAGAAATAGACCGTGCAAAAAAATACGGCAATCTCAGTAACGATTTACACACGGACTTGCACGAAGTTATCGGACACGCTTCAGGACAAATAAATTCAGGTGTTGGAACTCCGAACGAGACTCTTAAAAATTATGCCTCTGCAATTGAAGAAACCAGGGCAGACTTAGTTGCGATCTATTATTTGCTTGATCCAAAATTAATTGAAATCGGCGTAATGCCTTCATTGGAAGTTGGGAAAGCCGAATATGATAGAAACATCCGCAACGGTTACATGACTCAATTATCACGTGTTGAGTTGGGTGATGACATTTCACAGGCACACATGAGAAACAGGCAGTTGATTTCAAAGTGGGCTTATGAAATGGGCAGAGATGAAAACATTGTTGAAGTTAAAAAACGCGACGGCAAAACTTATATAGTTGTAAACGATTACGACAAATTAAGACACATTTTTGGTGAACAGTTGAGAGAAGTTCAGAGAATAACTTCAGAAGGTGACTTTGAAGCAGCTAAAAATCTTGTTGAGACTTACGGTGTTAAAGTAGATCAGGAATTGCACAAAGAAGTTTTGGAAAGATATGCAAAGTTAAACATCAAGCCTTATGGCGGGTTTATAAATCCAAAACTTGTTCCGGTTATGAACGGCGATAAAATTACTGATGTAAAAGTTGAATACCCGATGGACTTTGCCGGACAAATGATGCGTTACGCAAAAGAATATTCTTATCTACCTACGATAAATTAACACAAAAACCTCCAAGGTTTTAAAAACCTTGGAGGTTTAGACTTTGTTACTACTTAAATAACTCT
>CAJHYN010000497.1_pt1 | contig 14805 bp, 9 predicted proteins | sample 9198641 | NCBI WGS metagenome assembly CAJHYN01 (sample SAMEA7708370, study PRJEB35096) | sediment metagenome | biome: marine neritic benthic zone biome [ENVO:01000025]; feature: sediment [ENVO:00002007]; material: shallow marine sediment [ENVO:03000034] sea grass bed [ENVO_01000059] ... | reverse complement strand
CTACTTCAGTCTCTTGAAGTTCTCCCACATCGGTCAATAACCCCTGCAATGCAAATGTTCCTATCCCTTCTACTGTGAATGCTGCTGAAAACGAATAGTGAGTTATATCGAGAAACCAGTCTACATAACCGAAAGTTGCATCAAAATTGTTTATACTGGTAAGAGCAGCAGGATTCCAAAAAACAGCATCTGAACCAATTGCGATTGAGCTATAAGCCCCTGCCATTGCAGCAGCTCTTGCAGTAGTCATTACTTTAAGAAACTGAAATGATGTAGTTCCTACTTTTTCAAAAGCAAAAGAGTGATTGCTTATTAACAATAGCACTATAAATATTCTTATCAACTTTTTTAATTTCATGTTACTACCTTATAAATCTTGGGAGTAATTATTTAATTACAACAAATTTACCTTTCGAGTGTTGGCCATCAGGAGTTGTAACCACATAAAGATATATACCTGAAGCTATTTCCTGTCCGTTCTTAGTAATTTGAAGCCATGCTGTTGTATATAGCGGTGCATTGTGTTCAATGGTTTCAATAAGTTGACCGCTGTATGAAAATATCCGGATCGTGCATACCTCCGGTAATCCATAAAACCCGATTTTTCCCTCTACTTCCCCTGAACCGGTAAATCCTGATTTAGAAATAAATGGATTTGGAACAGCGTGAATTTTACCTAATTGTTCCTCAGCCCCTATGTTTTTACTAAATTTTGTCAAATTAGTTTTTCCGGAACTGTTTCCGTTAGCATCTACAGACACCACCGAATAATATCTTGTCTCACCTATTTTATAATCGGGATCTCTATCAACAATATGATATTCATTGTCTGAATTAACGTCACCCTTAAAAACTACAGCTACTGTATCGCTCCAGGGTCCCATTCCAGCTACACTCTTAAGTACAATAAATTTTTCCAGTTCACCCATCAATCTTGGATGACTAAATTGTTCAACTGCGCGTCCCCATTTCAACTCTACATTTCCATCTGCAGTATTATTAAGAGTTATATGAGGTGCAGGAACCGGAGCCGGTATTCTATAATCTCCTTGCTCAGGATGATCTTCGGGCCAGACCGGCAAATTTGGTTCTTCTCCAAGGTAAGCCCTAAACGCTTTATGCGTTACCTGGGTTACATTCTTTACATCCGAATTAACATAATCAGGATAACCATACTCAGTTAAGTAGTTTTCAGTCATTGTTTCGCCATCAATTACAACCTTCTTGTCCCAATCAGGAGTAGGATTCCATTGTATTAATTGACCGGGCACCCCTGAAGGTCCGCCTTCAACTCTTTTACCAGGCTGGGCACCGTAACCGCAAACTTCAGCAATTGCATACCTGAGAGTATCTCCTATGTTTAATGTATAAGGACCAAATACCGTATGCTTTTGTCCAGCATCTACGCTTTGCCTATAATTGAATGCTGCCCTTCCGTACCAACTGGTATCATTATTAGGTACCTCTGGCCATGTTGTGCTCGCTCTACTATAGACACCGCTCCAGCGGGTATTAGGATTCAGAGCATCTTTTTCATACATCATTTTTTGACTATTAGTATTTCCCGTACTTACTTTATTTGAATACGGCTGTTTTACATGACCGTTTTCATCAAGTTCATAATTGACACCTAACTCATCTTCTCGAAGTGCTTTCACAAATTCAGATTCATTTCTATCAGGATTATCCGGATCAACAATCGCCATATGATCAGTATCATAGTACAAAATTGCAAAGCCCGGTGCTTGCGGAGATGCTAATCCTCCGCCGTTTATTCCAGTTTCTGCAAAGTTGTGAAAAAGGTCCTTATTAGGCTCGGGCTTTGCTGCCAAATGCTGAGTAACAAAATCATTAGTTTCAGTATGTGTAGCTAGGTTAAATGCTAGCCAGTAATCTGCATCCCAAAAATTATGCTGGTCACCCCTGTATATTCCACCGTTATATTTCCATTCCTGGTAATGTCTTTGGTATCCGTACATTGACGGAGCAAATCCATAAATGAATAAGAACATTACATCATGTAATGTTTCGTTCATTTCAATTGTAGCAGGATTACCATCAGTATCACCATTGTACACAAACTCGTATTCGTAAATAATCATATCGTCATAATCTGGATAGCTCCATGCCCTTGATGTTCTCTTTACAGAGATACCTGTTGAAGAAGCCCATGCCGTAGTTATTATTTCTTCTGCTTCATCCGGATCATAACTTGGATTTAAGGAGCCATCTTCTAGTAGGGGGAAATTTTCGTGCTCTTCAATGTAGTAAGGGAAACTCCACCTGCCGAAAGAAACTTCCGGTGAACTTGCTCCAACGCCGCCGCATAAAGCAAATAACCTGTTTTCCTCTCCGGGTTCTCCCTTTTTGTTTGCACCAATATATACTCCTGCGCCTAATAAATTATGCTGCCCGCTATATTCTATACCCTCTACAAAAGTCCTGGAACGCGGGGGCCACTCCAATAAAGGAACATTCGTAACGTTGCCTGCGTTGCCTGTCATCCATCCACGACCAATTTCACCAGTATTATATACTGTTTCATGAAGCATACCACGATCGTGAATTCGGAATTCACGGATTTGTGCATTAACTGTTGAGTATAACAGAAATAAAACCATCGTTATACAAAAAGTAATTGGTTTTTTTTGAATTACTCTCATTTCATCTCCAATAACTTTTACCTTTTAAAAGGAAAATTCTCTTTAGAATTTTACAACCACTCCCAATCTGAAATGTCTCGGTTGATTATTTAATAAATAAACTTCCTGGCTTGTTTCGTAAGGGAAATATTCATCATAAGTTAAGATATTATCCCGGTCATTTTCCCATCTTGGCGTGTTTCTATCGTGATCAAAGGTTCTGGAATAATGAAACACCTTTTCATTTAATAAGTTAAATCCTTCTCCATAAATCACTAGATTTGTATTTGCCAGTTTTATTCTCTTTTCAATTCTCATACGAAGATCATTTTCAGTCGGTGTACGTTTATTAAATTTTAATCCCTGTCCTGTTTCATCATATGTATAAGGGCGGCCACTATACAACTTGTAAGTCAAACTCAAACTCATATCCCCGAACAAATGAAAATCACCAATTGGAAATAAAAAATCAGATGGCGTCAAGTACCGAATATTTGCAACAGCTTTATGTGACCTGTCATAATTAAGGAAAACATCTTCAGCATCCGGTAATTCTACGGCCTCCTGACCTTCCGGAGGATTTTCAAAATATGTAACAGGTGCATCAAGAGCATTACTGCTTTTGCCTGTTGCAGATTCATAATTATATCTCAAGTATCCGCGAATTTCTCCTATACTTTTTTCAAGGCTTATATGAAATCCTTTTATATCAGCATAATCCCTATTTTTATAAGTCTGATAAACTTGTTGCTGTTCATCATAAAAGAAAGCTGATTCAACTAGATCAGTAACATCTTTATAGTAAGCGCTAACATCCAGTTTTATCCCTAGTGGAAAAGCATTAACCAATCCAATATCATAAGCTTTCGTTTTTTCCGGTTTCAATCTTGGATTTCCAAGTATTTCTATTTCACTAAACAAGGTTATCTGGTTATAAAAAATTTGATTGAAGTTAGGCCTTTGTGTGAAAGTTCCATAGTTTAAGCGAAATACTGATGCTTCGGATAATGGGAACGAGAGACCTACTCGCGGTTGCAATTTTGTAAATAGTTTCGTTTTTTCCTTTCCGGCTTTTTCGCGATCGTAATACCGACCCCTTTCTAAATAGGGCAATGACTCATCATAGTCGGGATTTCTTAGAGGAGAAAATTCGTCTGCAAAGTATTCGAAATTAAAATCATAGAAATCAAAACGAAGACCGATATTAGCTATAAATCCACCAAACTCCATTTTGTCTTGAATATATAGAGCACCTTCATAAGGAAAAGCATTAAAATCGACATCTCTAAATGAACCAACTGTTGTTACATTCACTTCATTGTTCACATCAATATCATAATATGAGAACTGCAGACCTGATTTAATGAGATTATTTTTATTTATTTGTGATGTAATGCTGCCATGAAAATCAAATGTGTAGGTTTGTTCTGTCCCCCTGTCGTCTACTAAACGACCCACTCTATGATTCGATGGTGCGGTAAAGTCTACCCAGCTGCTGTTTGCGGAATAATCATTTAAGAACTCGCCATCAGTTAGTAGTTCAATCCGTTCTTCGGATAATACATCAAGAATATTAAACTTGATACCCATAAAAGTTGAGTTGCTAAAAATATGATCCCAGCTAAGACCATACTGCAATGAGGTTTGCTTAATTTTTCCGACAGAAAATGTCCGGTCAAACAACCACCTCGTCCAGCTGCTGTTTAACTCATTCTCCATTTGATAATCGTAAACAAATCTCAATTTGAATTTGTTTTCAGAATTAGGCTGATATGTCAAATTTGTCATTAATTGACGTCCAAGGTCCTGCTCAGGAGTCGGCACCTCGGGATGGACTACATTTTGCCTTCCTGCTGCAAATAATTTTATTCCTTTTGCAATAGGCCCACCAATTGTAAAATCAATCCGGTGATCTACCGTGTTATTAAAATCAAGTCCAATATCTCTTAATCCTTGTAACCAAAGTGTCCTACCGATTCTAGCAATGTGAAGTGAATCAGCTTGTGTCAACGGATCGGGCGGCCATGTATTACGTTCACGCAAATAAACACTGCCAAATCCATAACCGGCATCATATAGAGGACGACCAGGTTGAGTCGGATTTTCCTCCAGCCATGCTTCAAGATTTTTTAGAGTTTGCCAGAAATCAAGATTTTCAGTGGAATAAGGACTTCCTCCCCATGTTTTATAGTAAGGCGGATTCGCGGCAAACTCCAATCTCGTATCCCATTTCTCTCCGCCTTCACGAGTTACCATATTAACAACACCTGACTGGGCATTTCCATATTCAGCACTAAAACCGCTTGTATAAACTTCAACCTGCTCCAAACCGGTTACTATTGGTTTAAATGCTCTTTGATTATTAAGGGGATTAACGATAGACCCTCCACCCATCAGGTAAAGGGATTCACCAACTCTTCCGCCCCTAAAGTGATCATCAACAACATCGGCCTGGAGCGCAAGAATATCCGCAATATCAGCTACACCGGCAATGCTTTGAACATCACGAACATCATAAACCTGCTTTGTTGCTGTTACATCAGGCTCTACTGTTTTAGGTGAATACGCAGTTACCGTAACTTCCAGTGTTTGAAAATCCTCTGCAAATAACTGAAAGTCCACAGCAGTTGTTTTATCAACATCAACGCGGACCTTTGTTACTAAGCTGGATCTGAATCCAACAAAGGAAGCTTTTACAGAATAAAGTCCGGGAGGTATATTGAGAATAAAGTATTCACCTTCCATATCAGAAGATGCTCCCAAAACAAATTCCAAGGGCTGTTCTACATCATCAACCCATTTGGAAACAATCATAATATTCGCTCCTAATAAAGCCTCACCTGTTTCCAGGTCAGTAATCTTGCCGGCTATTTTTCCTGTTTCCCCTGCGTTTAAATATTGGGCAAGCATAATAAACGACAGGCTTATTAGAAAAAGAAATTTAGTTCTTGAGAATTTCATTGATATTCTCCCAATACTCATTTTGTTTATAAACAACTAAAAATACTTTGAATAAAACTTATAAAGACTCTTTTATATTATTTATAATGACATTCACAACCGGGAAATTTATTAGTGCTTCGCTATGTAAGTCACATCGTATCGACTTGTATGACAACAGACTTAATATAACAGATATCATGCCTTTTGTCAAATAAAATTTTACAACAATTTAATATTGTGCCGAATTATGTTAAAAAAGTTTAGAAAATAGGGAGATTTCAAAGAAATTTATTTACTATTATTTTCTTCCAATTTTGATTTGATCATCAACATGTTTTTTGCATGATCTTCTGCAATTTGTAAATGATCAGACATAGCTATAGTAGCCGCCCCGGCATCTTTGTTTATAACATGGCTTAAAATGATGCCGTGCCAATGAAAGGCTAACTCCTTAGCATCCTCGTTAGCGGCATAGACAGAAGGATTAAATTCAGGTAGAAGATTGAAGAGCGAATTTAGTAATAAAGGTACAACCCTGTTGTTTGAAGCCTTTGCTAGTAAAATATGGAACTTCATATCAATCTGTGACAACTTATCATAACCATCACAACAGTTTTTTAGATCTTCGAGATTAGCTCTTAACTTATTGAGATCTTCTTCAGTACGATTTAATGAAGCAGAATATGCAATTGAGGGTTCAAGTATCTTACGTGCTTTCACAATATCTAAGACATAATTCTTGTCAAGCTTCTGCCGAAGATATTTTGAGATAGTTAATGAAATATCTTTCGAAGATAATTCATTTACAAAAACGCCTTTACCTTTATGAACAGTTACAAAACCGTGAGCAGATAACAGCTTTATTGCCTCTCTTAGAGGAGTTCTGCTAACATTGAATTTTTCACATAACTCTGCTTCCGATGGTAATTTTGTACCAGGAAGAAATTTTTTGCTTAAAATTGCTTCTTCGAGCTGTACAGCTATTACTTTACTTATCGGTTCTCGTTTTTCTAATGGCTCAAACATAATTACCAATTGTATGATATCATATAACTAACATAATATAATTACAAAAAAAATTAAATGAAACTATTTGTTAATTTTATCTAAAACTTAATCTGATCAGATTCATTAAGCAGCTTTACACAAATATTTTCTTTGACTTTTCATCCTAAATTTATGAAAAGAAAAAGTCTAATGATTCAACAACTGCCTGTCTGAGCTGCGGTATTGAGTTACTTCGCTGATAAGTTGAGGAAGGATTTCTTTTTTATTTTCTAAGTCTGCAATTGTTCTGCTTACTTTTAAAATTCTATCATATGCTCTCGCCGAGAGATTCAATTTCGTCATCGCCACCTTTAATAGTTCTGCACATGTGCTATCTAGTTTGCAGAATTCTCTAATTTCTTTTGAGCCCATACCTGAATTTGTATAAAGTTGTTCGGATTTTCTGTAATCCCTTTTTCATCTACTCTCCTTTAACCATTATAATCCAAATTTGTACTAATATACGCTTAAATTGCAATTTATCTTTTCTATACATAACTTCCTCCCCAATTATTAAGATGACTTGTCTTAACTATAAAACTACAATAAACAGAGACAAATTGTGACTAACATGGCGAAGCTGTATTTAAATTCGATTACTCACTCAATCTTCTTATTAATGAAATGAGATCTAATAATACTTTTTATGAGCCCGGTTCGCCTCTAAGATTCCCCTGGCAATTCATTTGTAATTTTTTAAAAGACTTACAATCATCGAGTGAACTTGGCTACAGGTTGTTTATTCGAAACCTTCGCACACAGTACCGTCAATCATTACTGGGCTATATTTGGATCTTCATCCCTCCCGCAGCAACTGCATTAATATGGATAATATTGAATCAGTCCAAAATCATAAATGTAGGTGAAACTCAACTCCCTTACCCGGTTTATGTTTTTACCGGAACAATGATCTGGCAAAGTTTTATTGATGCCATCCGGAATCCTCTAAAACAAATCAACAGTTCAAAATCTATAATCAGCAAGATTAATGTTCCCTGGGAAAGTTTTTTGTTCTCCGGTTTTGCAGAAGTAATATTCAATTTTGTAGTCAGACTTGTAATATTGTTAATTATTCTTCTGGTTTTTAGTATACAAATCTCTTTTATGAGTTTTCTTTCGCTGTTAACTATACTAATACTAATTTTGTTTGGGTTTTCAATAGGCTTGCTATTACTGCCGATAGGTTCACTCTTTCAAGATGTTGAGAAAGGCATTCCGCTAGTTACTACATTTTGGTTTTACTTAACACCAATAGTTTACAAAATGCCTGAATCCGGCATACTGAAAGTTGTTGCAAACATTAACCCGGTAACTCCTTTACTTATCAGTTCTAGAGAGCTATTGACTGGGTTTGATGTGAGTCAACTTTTTAACACTATTATTATTTCAGGACTTTCAATTATTTTATTTATTGTAGGCTTGCTATTCTGCAGGTTAGCTAAACCGCATTTGATATCTAGGATTAACTGATAAACCATCTCTTTAATGAACAACAATTTTTCAATTATATCTTTACGAGAATGAGCACTATGGCAAAAACTCTTTTGCACATTGGGTTTTCAAAATCAGGATCATCTTTTCTTCAAGAATGGTTTGACCAGCATCCGGGAACTAACTATACATATGTGGAATTTGATAATACAGGTCAAATACAAAATATAGTAAAGCCTAATCTTCAAAATAGTTGCAGTGACAATAATAATATTAGTGTGTTTAGTAGAGAAGAAATAATTAGTTTCCCTGATGATGTGAATAGAAAATTAGTTAATTCATATTTAAGAAGGAATCAGCCTTATGAAATTGATAATTATATTTATGAAAAGAAACAGTTGCAAAATCAAGCATGTTGTTTTTTATATAATAAACTCCCTTGTTCAAAAATTCTAATTGTGACAAGAAGTTTTTTGAGTTTAATTAGTTCTTTATATTCTGAAATTGTAAAAGCCGGCTTTCCAATAAAATTTGAAGATTATTTATCAAGAATAAAAAAACTTCTGCTGGCAAATTACGATTACAATTATTTGATAGATTTATATGTAGAAAAATTTAACAAAGAAAATGTAATAGTATTACCTTATGAGTTATTGAGGGATGATCAGAATAATTTTATTTCTATAATTGAAAAATCACTTAATATAAATCATTATGATATAGAAATAGGTAAAGTTAATCCCTCACTCTCCAAAGAAGAATTATTCTGGTACCCGGTTATATCTAATATGATATTGAGTTTATCTAGAAAAAGAGAATTAATTTATAGGTCGAATTTCTACAAGAAGTATAAAACTTATTTAATGAGAAATAGGCTGAAACCTGTAGCTAAATTCCTATCTCAACTTGTTCCTTCTTCAAGAAAAAGTAATCAGATTCCTAACGGATATTTGGATGAATTTAAGGGTAAAGCTGATATATTAAAAAACTATCCTCATTATGAAAATTATTTTGGAGAATACCTCATTGATCATAATTAAAAGCATCACTAGATGATGGTCGTCTGAATCCCATTCAATACAATTTCTACACAAATTAAATTTGGAAAGAATTGAAACCAATTATTGATAAAGTATATGCAGAATGAAATAGCTATAAAAGTTGAAAATGTTTCAAAAAAATTCTGCAAAAATCTAAAGCAGTCTTTAAAGTATGCAGTTTTTGATATTGCATCAGAATTTAATTTTGGAAAGAACAATCAATCACTTAGGAAGAATGAGTTTTGGGCTCTCGATGATATAAGCTTTGAATTAAAAAAAGGAGAGGCATTAGGTATTATTGGCCCGAATGGTGCCGGGAAAAGCACAATCTTGAAATTGCTAAACGGAATGTTGAAACCGGATTCCGGAACGATAAAAATAGAAGGAAGCATCGGTGCATTGTTTGAACTGGGAACCGGTTTCAGCGAGGTATTGACAGGAAGAGAAAACATTTACATTAATGCAGCTATATTTGGTTTTTCAAAAGAGTATATCGATAATGTTATTAAGGATATTATTGCATTTTCTGAACTTGAAGACTTTATTGACAGCCCGATAAAGAATTACAGCTCCGGAATGAAAGCAAGATTGGGTTATGCAATTGCTGCACAATTAAATCCTGATATTTTATTATTGGATGAAGTTTTTGCCGTTGGCGATACATCATTCCGTAGAAAATGCATTAAACACATGCAACAGTATATTAAAAATTCAGGTTCACTTATTCTTATCTCTCATAATATTTATCTGCTGCAAAATGTGTGTAGAAATGCAATTTTAATGAATAAAGGAAAGATAGCTTATCGGGGTTCTTCCATTGATACAGTTAATAAATATTTAGAAATACAGAAATTATTTAATATAAATAATGTTTCCAAATCTTCAGGCAATACTGGGCTGAATGAAAAAAATCCGGTTAGAATAGACAAAGTAGAAATTGTTTCTACTAACAAGGGATGTATAGAAACAGGAAATCCGGTTAAAATCTCATTGGGCTATACTTCGATTATTGAGAAAAAAAATGCTTATTGGGGATTTTATATATCTACAATTGATCAAACACAAATAATTTCAGGCAGCTTAACAGGAGCACCCATTAAACTTTCGAACGGCAAAGGTGACTACCATTGTACGATTAAGAATTTTTCTTTAGTTGCAGGAACTTACATACTTAGTGTTCTTATCGGCGATTCTGAAACAGGTACTCGATTTACAGAAACCACAAACATTTTTTTCACAGTCTATAATAATGTATCAAAATTAAATAATGTTATGATTAATTGGGGCATGCTTATTGATTTTGATATTACATGGAATTAACAAATTAACATAAATGCTTTAAAACTCTTTTGATAGATGCTTAATAATAAAATAGATTTTCAAGTTGTAATTATTGGCGCAGGACCGGCAGGCCTTTCAACAGCACTATACCTGGTTAAAAAATCCCCCGAAATATCTTCACAAATTATCGTGTTTGAAAAATCCACACACCCGCGCGATAAAGTATGCGGAGGAGGCATTACCCCGTTTGCTGATAAATGGCTAAATGAGTTGGATATCAATTTACCGGAGAATACTTTACAGCTAAAATCCAATAAAATTATTATAAACAAAGAAGAATACAATTCAGGATTATTCCGTACTCTCCCCCGCAAGGAGTTTGATAACTTACTTTATGATTCCGCAATTAAAAAAGGAATTATTATTTCGCAAAATGAATCGTTACTTTCATTCGATTATGAAAACAATTACGTTTTAGTTCAAACCAATAAACGTGAAATCAAAACCAACATTATAGTAGCTGCCGACGGGACACAAAGTAAAACAAGGTCAACACTGTTAAATATTCTTTCATTAAATCAGCCGAATAGAATTATCCGGGGATTAAAAGTCCACAAAAAAGTCGATAAAGAAAATTGTTTAGAACATATTAATCTCGAGTCAATTATAGATTTTGACAGTGGATCAAAAAATTATTTAAGTGGTTATGCATGGTCATTTCCCTTTATTATGAATGAAGGACACTATTTAAATATTGGAGTAGTTGATAGTAATATTAGTAACTCAAATAACAGTCAATCAATGCTTCCTGCTCTTACAGAATTTATAAAAAATAAAAATTTGTCGATCAATAAAGAGGAGTTGAGTTCATCACCAATTCGATGGTTTCATCCGGATTCAATTTTTTCCGGGAATAATGTCTTATTTGTTGGAGATGCAGCAGGTGTTGATCCATTAATTGGTGACGGTATTTCTTTTTCACTGGGTTACGGAGATGTTGCTTCTCAATCAATAATTAATGCGATAAATAAAAATGATTTTTCTTTTTCAAGTTATAAAGACTCTCTTCTTTCTCATGAAACTGGAATTCAATTATCACAGAGGCTGCAGCTGGCTGAAGAATATTATTGTGAAAACAAAACTACAAATCTAATTAAGTTTATTAGTCTTCCTGAAAACGAAATTCAAATCCCAAAGGATCAAGATAATTTTCATAAAAAAAATAAAATTGAAAAATTCTTTCAAATAATAAGAATTAAGAATTGGTGGGATTGTAAAATTCCTCAACTGCTTGCATTTGCATATATGGCCTTTCTTATTCAGCCTATAACAATAACCGAAGCAATGTTAGACTATTTCTCAATTTCACTTTTATTGATTTGTCTGTTTGTATTTGGATATGCTGTAAATGATCTTTCAGATATTGAAGAAGACAGAAGAAGTGGGAAATCAAATTTGCTTGGCAATTATTCAATTTCTAAAAGAATAATAATACTCCTTTCCCCCATTACAATAGCTTTTTCAATTTTGATTTATTTTTACAATAACATGTCACTTACAATTTTATTTGCGTATAATTTTATACTTCCTCTGCTCTATTCGGTAAAACCATTTCGCTTTAAAGAAAGAGGTATTTTGGGAATTATTACTGATGCTGCTCAAGTTCATGGGATCCCTGCTTTATTCATTTTGATGTTTGTATTAAAATTTCCTATTCAAAACAATAATTTAAGCTACGACAAAATTTTATTAATTAATATTTGCGTACTATGGTCTTTCATTTATGGAATTAGGGGAATAATTTTACATCAATTATGGGATTTAAAAAATGATACTAAAGCCGGAATAAAAACTTTCATTAGACAGGTTAATAGCAATAAAATATGTTCAATTACTAAAAAATATATCTTTCCTTTTGAAATTTCTCTTTTAATAATTGTTGCAACGCTTCTTACTGAGTATTCTTTATTAATAGTAATTGCAGCTCTTTTATATATGTTTTTTGATTTTATAAAGTTGCGATATGTTTGGAAAGAATCTTATGATCCGGTTCCTGTCAATTCGGGGAAATATATACCACCATCGGATTTTTATGAAGTTTGGCTGCCGATTTCTTTTCTCATAGCTTTAACATTTTCGAATATAGGTTTCGGTATATTACTTCTGTTACATCTAGTGTTTTTCTATAAGAATATTTGGACACGAATTAAAACTATTATATCATTGATTGAATTCTCTATGAAAGAAGGAAGAAAAATTTACAAGTTGATAAAAAGTTCCTTATTGTTTTTCAATTATTTTTAACTACAAAAAAGTTTACTAATTTGATTAATAATTTCAAAGAAAAGTTAAATTCATTATTTGATAAAAGAGACAAAATACCTGCGTGTTACGCCCCATTTACAAGCATGTTATTTGATCAACAAGGCAGGGTAACGACATGTTATTGCAATCATAGTCATCACTTAGGAATCTATCCCGAAAACACTATAAAAGAATGCTGGTTTGGAAACCAAGCAAATGATTTAAGGGAAAAAATAAGTAACCATGATTACTCTAATGGTTGTTTTCCTTGTGCTTATTTATCAACCATTAATAAAGATATTACTTATTCAACTAATTACGATAGTTATGAAGGGAAAGTCCGAATAAAGAAATATTCCGGACTATCGAATAAAAATTCATTATCAATCAACATGCCGAAAGAAATCGGTTTTACCCTTTCAAATATTTGTAATCTTGAATGCAAAATGTGTGACGGTTTTTATTCTTCTCAGATTAGAGCAAACAGAGAAAAATTACCAAATCTTAAAAACCCTTATGACAAAAATTTTTTAGAGGAGCTTAAATATTTTCTTCCAACACTTGAAAAGGCAAACTTTGCTGGAGGAGAACCTTTTCTAATTGATATGAACTACAAAATTTGGGAATTGCTATATGAAATGAATCCAAATATTTATATTCATGTTAACACAAATGCAACCATATTGACCCAACGAGTAAAAAAAATATTGAACAAACTAAATTTTAATATATCTCTTTCAATTGATTCGATTGAAAAAGAAAATTATGAAAGAATTAGAAAAAATGCTTCATTTGAAAAGATAATCGAAAATTTAGAATACTTTTTGTCATATCATGAACAGAGGAACAGAAAATTAAATTTACTTGTTTGTCCTATACAGCAGAATTGGACGGAAATTCCGAATATAATTGAATTCTGCAATGGTAAAAATATCTACGTTCGGCTAAGTATAACTTATAAACCCAGTGACAGTACACTTTCAACACTTGATGCTGATAATTTAACGGAAATAATTGATTATTGGTCAAATTATGAATTACCCGCAAATAATATTGTTGAGCAATTCAATAAAATTCAATTAAAAAACCATATTGATTTAATTTCCAAATGGAAACATGAAAAGGAAGAAGGGACAGATGTTTGGGAATCACTGCTTGTTAATGAATATCTCAGCGGAAACTTTGAGGAGAGATCTGAATTTAACAGGAGATATCTTTCTGACATACTGAATAGAAACTCTAGCAAAACAAAGAGTGAAGATTATAATTTATTTACTAAGAAAATAATTGATAATAAACTGAAGACATTAGCTTCGAATTATAATAAAAAAACACTTTCAGAAATATTAAGTGAGAATAAAAAATAAAAGTTATCGTAAGTAGTCCTTACTGGTTATTAAGCGGCGTAAATATATTTTCAGCAAATCTTGTTAGAGGATTGATTGAGCACGGAATTGATTCACATATTTTGTTAACCGAACAAAAGTCTTCACTTGTTTCTTTTTCGGAACCGGCTGTCTCGTTTCCAAAAGATATACCCTTGAAAAATTTGCCGCTCACTTATCCTGAGAAGTGGGGAAATAGATGGATAAATTTAATTAAATATCTCGAGAGTAATGCGCCTAGTATTTACATTCCTAATCATGATTGGCATCATTCCGTTGTATGTTCAAAATTATCAAATAAAGTTGGAGTTGTGGGAGTTGTTCATAGCGATGATCCTTTGCATTATAATCATGTTTTAAGATTAGGAAAATACTGGAATGCAATTGTTACTACGAGTAAAACAATAGCTGATAAAGTTGTAACGATTGATACAAACTTTGCAGAAAGAATCCACACAATTCCAATCGGAGTTCCGATAACCAAAAATCAGCCTTCAAAAACTTTTGATAATAAAGAACCAATTAAAATAATTTATCACGGCTCTATCAAAAATCATCAAAAAAGAATATTTAATATTGTTAAGATCGCATCACTTCTCAATGAAAAACAAATTCCGTTTCAACTTACTGTGGTTGGTACCGGTCCGGATAAAGATCAATTTCTTAGAGATTGCAATCAATTGATACTATCAGGTCAAGTGGTGTTCTATGATGTTCAACCTCACAATGTTG
>CAJHYN010000475.1_pt1 | contig 14821 bp, 16 predicted proteins | sample 9198641 | NCBI WGS metagenome assembly CAJHYN01 (sample SAMEA7708370, study PRJEB35096) | sediment metagenome | biome: marine neritic benthic zone biome [ENVO:01000025]; feature: sediment [ENVO:00002007]; material: shallow marine sediment [ENVO:03000034] sea grass bed [ENVO_01000059] ... | reverse complement strand
GCTGAATTAACTTGGCCAATGCGACATTCATCTATGTACCGCGCACCTTATAGAATACGGGCACGTGCTGCAGGGAAGAATGATCCTAGTTACGGATCAAAATTAACTACTGATGAAGTTGCTTCCATGAATGGCCCCCTTTACGAACAAAGTCCTGGAGATTTAACGCGTTGGATGGCCGTTCCATGGCAAGGAGACACTGCTTTCTGTCGTTCCGGTTATGATATGGAATATGACCCGTATTTACCTACTTTCTGGCCGGCAAGAGTTCCTAATCAAGTGTTATCACATATTGATTATTTAACACTCATGGACAAATCCAACAAAATGGAAGAACGCATAGCTGCTTTTCAAAATAGATCAAATTGGTTACGTCAATTACCTTCGGAAAATCCCGCTGCAGAACAAATGATGTATATGATTCAACATTTTGGCGATATGGGAATTGTAGAAGCCAAGCCTGGTCCGGATGATATAGATTGGTTGCCGGATATAATCTATGTTGAAAACCTTTCTAAAACTAAAGAGGCTGAGTTAGAAAAAGCCCATAAGCTATTCTTAGAAAATTACAGTTCTTTAGGGGCAACAGACCGTGCTTTAACTGAGGCCGGCTGGTTTAGTGAAGAACAACGAGATGAATTTGCAACCATAAAGCGACGGGGCAATTAATTTTTACTCCAAGGTTTGATGTTATTGTTGTTGGGGCTGGTCCGGCTGGAGTTGCCACTGCTATACGTTTAAGGCAACTCCTGATCTCTGTTTGTATCATCGACGATGTAAATGAGAAACAATATAAAGTCGGAGAATCTCTTCCCGGAGCCACTATTCGTTTATTAAATCGCTTAGGCATAAGAAGCCTTGGCGATATATTAAACGAATCAGATTTTGCACCATGTATGGCAAATGTTTCTGCATGGGGTACTAATGATTGGACTTATAACGATTCAATCAACAATTTAGAAGGTGGTGGTTGGCATATCTTAAGACACAAATTTGATGCTGCTTTACGACAAATTGCGAAGCAAAACGGTGCTACCTTCTTCTCTTCCAAACTCAATAACATAACTCCTAAAGCGGAAAATAATTTCCGCTACCAAGTAACACTGCAAAATAACTCTAGCAAAAACTTACCCAAAATGATAAGCTCAAAATGGATAGTTGATGCTAGTGGTAGATCATCATGTGTTTTGAAAAAAATGGGAGTTATACATCAACAATTTGAAAATCAAATGGCTGCAATTGCCTGGCTAAAGCCTAAACAGAATGATATGGACAAAACTACTCGTATTAAATCTGTTGAAAAGGGATGGTGGTATACAGCTCCTTTGCCTGATGAAAGCCGTGTAGTTTCATTTCATGGGCTACCCAACGAAGTTGCTGCTATGGTAAAGAATAATGAACTATTTACGCAACAATTTAATGCGGCTAACATATACCAATACTCCATTAATAGTTTAGACATAGTTGAAGGCATAAAAGCGAAATACGCCCATGTATCACTAGCTGATAAATTTGCTGGAGAAAATTGGCTAGCAGTTGGAGATGCTGCGTTATCTTTTGACCCTCTCTCTTCTCAAGGAATATTTTTTGCTCTTTATAGTGGAATAAGAGGTGCAGAAACTATTGCAGCTGCTACTGAAGCACCTAATAATTTGAACGGAATATTAGATTCGTACAAAGAAAAGGTAAAAAGCGTTTTCGTTCAGAATCAACAAATGCGAAAACTCCATTACACAATGGAGCAGAGATACACTAAACTCCCATATTGGCAGCAATATTTGACTAGGTAATAATCAAGAAGTTTTATTAAAGAAAATTTGATAACACTAGAATGACCGTTGATACTATATCTTATAATTCATTACTACAATTATGAAATAGATTTTAAATGGTATGAGTTTTTAATCACACTATTTAATTAATTCGGAATTCTGATTGTTTCCTTTTCTCCCGACACTGGTTGATAATCCAATTCAAGTAACGAACCTCCAATACTTTCATTAGTACCGAGACGAATAAGCCCAGACCACTTATCTTCACCGAAATGCCCGGCCAAATAAAGAACATCTTCTTCTAATTTAACATCGCAAGCCGGATATTCTCCATTTTCCTTAACCATCATTATTGCAGCAATTCTGCGCCGCTTAGTTTTTTCTCTGGTAGAAGCTGTAAAATGCCATTCCTTTGCCGGAGGTTCTGCAGTTACCATCGGGTAATCTTGCTTCGGATCAATAGGCCATTCATTAGTCAATGAAAAATCAAACATGCCCGGGGTTACAATTTTGGTTTTCATTCCTTCTTCAAAACGAGACGATTCGATTAATTGATTATCGGGATCCAACAACATTCCTTCGCGTCCATGCATTAGCCAATCCACCGAAAAGGGTTCAGTACCGGATAAGTCATCAACAACCAGGATAACCGAAGGACGAATCATTACTACGTGGCGTTGATAGAAATCCAACCGTTTTCCATAGCACTTTTGCGCGTCGCCTGCAACATAACCCAAGTGCGGGGTACTTTTAAAGTTCACCAACCGCCCGCCGGCCGAACCATCACGGTCGATCTGACCTTCACCGTTAATCAGCAATGAGTTATGAGCAACAGTTAAATTTGTATATTGAAAATGAAACGGCGATTGATGCTGCGGATAACGTGCACCACTTGGATTTACAAGCGCTTTTCCTCCTTTCATAATTGCAAAACTGTTTTGATCTGCATGGCTATGACTTACCGGGCCATAGGGAGAACTTTTAAACAAAAACATCAGATCATTTTCAGGGTTCAATATATTAGAATGCAATGCTGCCCAACCTACGCCGTTAAATGCCCGATCCTGTTGAATCGATTTCGGCTTTTCAGGCTCAAGATCATCCTCTAGTATGATTCGATGCATAGCACCAAAACGTGCTGTATTTTCCCTGTCGCTATCCAATTGTTCAATCCACCATCGAGCTGCCGAATCACTATAACGAAGAGCATGGAACTGCAAAATTGAATGTATATCACCCGCACGTCTTTTTACTGATGAGTGTTCGCTATCACCAAAAGGTGTTATCTCTCCGAAAGGAGAAACACAATACATAAGGAAGTATCGCATATTACGGAAATATGATTTATTCCAAAGATCATAGCCTGTTGCTTCATATAGCGACTGTAAAGGCGTTATAAATCGCTCATTGTATGATAAAACATAATTGATACCTTCAGCCCAGCCACCGTCCTTACCTCCCCAGTGTGGAAACACAGTCAGCAAAGCTCTCATGGCATAATTCATCCAGACTTGGGCCCGTTCTTCTTCCGCCAAAACAATCGAGAATTCGACCAAGTATCCCGGCAACCGACCGTCATGACTGTAGGCTGATTTATGTAGAAAGTCACGTCTCTCTAGACGAGCCAACATCTGATCTCCCCTTGCCAGCAGCATCTGCCGTACAGCTTCGCGTTCGTCTTTGGTAAGAATGTCGTATAACCAATCATAACCTTGTGCAGCTGTTCGTGCGATACGCAATCCAATTTCGTCAAAAGCCAGCTCAAGCGATGCAACTCCATCCAATTCCCAATCCAAAACATTAAGCAAATGTTTTTTTGCCGCCAGCCCATATTCCTCTTTGCCGCTTAACTGATACATTAATGCCAAGGGCACCATGCCTCTATTATACACGCGTGTAAATTCATGATAGGATGCACGGTAAGCCGTTCGGCGTGCTGGGTATTCAGTTTTCCTATCAAACTTGTCGAAATCGGGTTTAGTCATCAGTTCAAGTCCTAATGCCTGGTCGGCCACCTTTTTTAAATCTTCATAAGCATCTTTACGTAACCCATTAAGCGAAGCTCGAATTTCCGGTAATTTTATATTGGGGAATAATAATCTCGGATGCTTCGTCGGTACACGGCTCAACAATTCCGCCGGTTCTATCCAGGGCAGTTCTAATGCATTTTTATCAATAGAAAAATTCTGTGCCGGTCGTGTAGTGATAACTTGTCCGTGTTTATTTATTGCATCGACTAACCAGCGATAATTTCCTTCCGGTAAAACCTTATCGGGCACGTGGACCGGATCGCTGAGTAATTCGGATTGATACACCGTCTCACCCGATTCGTCTTCAATGCGCAAGAGATAATCGACCTCTCCACGGGGTGCAGCTCGCCACCAGCAAAATCCCGGTGGTGATATATCCAGAATTTCATCCGGCAATGGACGGTTGAAATTTCCATTTCTCGGCTGCTCAGATGGGAATATAACCTGAGCTCCGGTCGTCTCAACAATTAAAATAGCAAAAATTATAAGTATAGAATTCTTCATTAAAATGTCCTTTTAATTGAACTCACTAATTGATTATAATGTTACGATTTCATAACAACCAAAATACAGCACATGATATGGCAAATCAAGAACAACAAATACTTACTGTACATTAGGAAACAGGTTTTTCAGCTTTTATTAGTTCTTATCAACCAACTGTTTTTATATTTTTGAATTATTTTTCCCTTAAGCAACTATTAATTCTCAATTGGCAATCCCTCAATTTCCATAATTTTTAGGGCATTTGTTGTTGGACAGGGACCTCTTCTGAGTTTGTAGTCAAAACTCATCTTATCATTTTTAATTTCTTCTTTAAAGTGAAAATTCTGAATTTGCTTACTACCCTCAGATAATTTAACTAACTCGAGATCATGAGTCGAAATTATACCGACACTATTCCTTTCTACTAAAGCCTTAACAAATGCTCTGCTTCCCTTTCTCCTTTCAATATTATTTGTACCTCTAAAAATTTCATCAATCAAATAAATTAAAGGATACTTTTTTTCTTCATCCAGTTTATCTAATAATTCTTTCAGCCTTTTCACTTCGGCATAAAAATACGATATACCGTCAATTACTGAATCACTTATTTTTATACATGTAAATAATTTTAATGGTGAAAATTTCATGAAGCTTGCGTTTACAGGTCCGCCTGAATAAGCAAGACAAAGATTAATTCCTAAAGTTCTCAAAAATGTGCTTTTGCCGGACATATTTGAACCAGTGATAATCAAAATGCTTCTGTTGTCTTCAAACCGGAAATCATTATTTACTTTGTTTTTATACGGTATTAAGGGGTGTCCTATTTCTTTGCATTCAAATTGAAATCCATTTTCTTTTATTTCAGGGAAAGTATACTCCGGATTTAGATAAGCAAAATTAGCTAATGAAACGTAGGCTTCTATCTTATGCCACACATCCATCCATAATGGAAAATTTTCGGAAATACTCTTTTTAAGAATTTCAATTTTATATGAAAGATAAAAATCAAGAGGATACAGCAGGATAAAACCAAACCAAATAAATGCGTTTGTTCTGAAAGTCAAAATACTAACAATTCTACTAATTTTCTGCAGTTGTTTTGAAGGGCTTTTTTTATCACCGTAAAGCGGCTCACAAAGTTTTTTTAGATTTATGTTTTTACCGAAATCAAAACTCTCTATGTATTCTAAAATCCTGCTGAGCTTTCCAAGTTCATCCTTAATAAAATCCGAACCTTTGATTAAATCTTTGTAATATTTGTTACCAAGGTTATAAACAGCTATATAAACGAATGAAGTGAAAATCCAGGCAGTTGGAAATATATTTAAAATTGCTAATAGAATTAAGGCCACGTTTACAATAGCAAGTCCGCTTAAAAAGAGCAATATTTTTCTAAGCGATTTTATGTTTTGATTTTTTGACGCCCAATCCAAAAGCCTTTCTCCTTCGACTTCTCTTTTTGTAGCCAAATTAGAAACAAGCAAAAATTTATCTCTAAACTTATTTAATCCAAGCAATTCCTTAATAATATTTTGCTTTTTGAGAATTTCTTTTTTATCTAAGTCATGATTGGAAAGCAGGTCTCTTAATAACAAACTCCCCTCGCGGGATTTAGAAAAATCTATTAACTGATGGAGGGATTGTTTACCAATAAGATTTAAATCAATTTCCATTTGCGATAATTCTAAATGATCTACAAAATCCTTGGCTGAAATGTTTTCCCAATCCAGCTTTAATCTGGCTAAATAGGATTTTTTTATTTCAATCCATTTCTCTATTCTATTTTTATAATCTAAAATGTTTGATAGGTAAACGGAAGTAATGATAAAAAGTATTAAAAAAAATAAAAACGTAATAATCGTGATTAGATCTGTGAATATTGAATTTGAAATCACAACGGTGGAAATACCTATGATGAAAGCCGAGACCCGGGTTATCCCAAGGAAATTCCTTTTTCTTTCAATTTTCGAATTTAGCCTGCCGAAACCTTCAATAAGGTTTTCCAAATTTTTAAGTTTTTTATCTCTTTCAATCACGAGTTATTAATTGACCAAATTCTGCTATATATAGTTTTATAAAAAAGTTGGAATGAAAAAGGGCATCGACTTGATGCCCTTGAAATAAATTCAATAAATCTTAAAAGTCTTTTGTTTATCTACCCAGAGCATCAAGTTTATCTTTTTTGGCAAGCAACTCATCCTTGCTTTCAACGTGGTTCGGATCAGGCACACAACAGTCAACCGGACAAACAGCAGCACATTGAGGTTCGTCGTGGAATCCTTCGCATTCTGTACATTTGTCAGGCACAATGTAGAAGAACTCATCCGAGAAAAATCCTTCAGCACCGGAAGGAGCTTCGTCGCCTTCTCCATAAGTTTTGCCTTCTAATTCCCATTCAGCTGCACCTTCATAAATTGCAGTGTTTGGGCATTCTGGCTCGCATGCACCACAGTTAATGCATTCATCAGTGATCATTATTGCCATGGCTTTATCTCCCTTCTTAAATTTTATTTATTAGTTAATTTCTATAACCGGAATTTTGCATAGATCAATTTCCGTAATTTCTCTGTTATGTAATCTATTCAAATCAAAAATAAGATTTCCAACATTGTAAAGGAGTCTCTGAACGTTAACACCGTAATAAGTTTCAGGATACTTTGATAATTTTGCATAACCTTTGTTGAATTGGCTTAGAGCACCTTTATAATTTTTGCTTATCAAGTGAAAACATCCAACTGAAACTTGTATCAATCCCTGGTAAAACAATCTATCTTCATTATCAGTTTCAATCCAGATATCTTCAAAAAAATCATGTGCTTCAAAGAACTCAGAATTATTAAAAAGCTTTATACCTTCCTTTATATTATGCACATCAAACCAACTACAATAAATCAATGTTTCAACATAAATAAAATAAGAAATTAAAGAAACTATTTATATAACAAAATACTTATTTAGCAAGCCATTTGTACATTATGAAAGCATCAACATAATTTTCTTTTTTGAAATAATAGGCTTTAGGCAATGTACCAATTACACTGAACCCGAGCTTTTCCCATAATTTAACAGCATGATTATTAGCAACAACCAAATTAAACTGCATCGCTTTAAAGCCCATTTTTAATGCCTCTTCTTGAGAATGATCACACATTTTTGTAGCTAAGCCGAGTCCTCTGAATTTCGAGTCAACCATGTAACCGCAATTACAAACATGAGCACCCAAACCAGGTTGATTGGTTTTAATGTAATATGTGCCGGCTATTTCGCCGTCTTGTTCAATAACAAATGCAGTATCGGTTTTGTTGATCCAATAATTTATTGCTTCTTCTTCATTTGTATTAGGGTCATAAGCATAAGTATCACCGGATTTAACTATATCGGAAAATATGTCCCAAATTCGGCTATAATCTTCTTCTGTAACTTTTCTGATTAGATTGGACATCTTGTTCACACTAATAAATCATAGATAATCAATTAGTTAGGCTGCTAGTTGGTGCAGGAACTTTTCCGCCCCTTGAGACGAATTTCTTACTGCTTAATTCCCTTACCGGCATAATTGGTGCTAACCCCAGCAATCCGCCATAATCAACTGAATCACCTACTTTCTTTCCGTAAGCCGGAATAATTCTGACTGCAGTAGTTTTATTATTTATCATGCCGATTGCGCATTCGTCTGCAATAATGCCGGCTATGTTTTCTGTAGGAGTATCGCCGGGAACTGCAATCATATCGAGTCCAACTGAACAAACTGAAGTCATTGCTTCTAGCTTTTCAATAGAAAGATTGCCTGCTTCTGCAGCTCTTATCATAGCAGCATCTTCACTCACGGGAATAAATGCACCACTCATTCCTCCTACTGCAGAGCTCGCCATCAACCCAGCTTTTTTTACTGAATCGTTCAACATTGCCAGAGCCGCCGTTGTTCCGGGAGCACCAACGTCTTCAACTCCCATTGCAATTAAGATATCGGCTATGCTGTCGCCTTCGGCAGGAGTTGGGGCAAGTGAAATATCAACAATACCGAATTCAATTCCATGCTTCTCAGCAACTTTTCTTCCTATTAGTTCGCCAGCACGTGTAATTTTAAAAACAGTTCTTTTGATAACTTCCGAAAGCTGCTGCATATCAACATTGCCGGCTTCTTTTATTGCATCAAGCACAACACCTGGACCACTAATGCCAACATTCAATACTACTTCCGGTTCGGTAACGCCGTGGAAAGCTCCGGCAACAAAAGGGTTATCTTCAGGTACATTGCAGAAGACAACAAGTTTTGCGCATCCAATTGAATCATTATCTTTTGTTTTTTCCGCAGTGTCTTTAATTACCTGTGCCATCATATTGACAGCATTCATGTTAATGCCGGCTTTGGTAGTTGCAACATTTACACTGGAGCAAACTCTTTTTGTGGTTGAAAGAGCATAAGGAATAGACTTTATGAATTCTCTTTCACCGTTTGTAAATCCCTTTTGAACTAACGCCGAATATCCCGCAATGTAATCTATTCCTATTTCTCCGGCAGCCTTGTCCATTGACTCAGCAATTTGTACGAATTCATCAAGCCCAAACATATCAAAGGGTATTGATACCGGGGTAACCGATACCCTTTTATTTGCAATTGATATCCCGTACTGAGTTTCTACTTCTTTTGCAAGCGCAACATGCCTGCTTCCGTATTTCATTATTTTATCATAAACTTTTTGTTTCGCTACATCAATATTTCTATCTGCACAATCTCTTAAACTTATTCCGAGGGTAACAGTACGGATATCAAAATGTTCAATCTCGGTCATCTTTATGGTTTCAAGTACTTCTTCAAATTCGTAAGGCATAATGCTTTCCTTTATTTAATAATAAGCGGTTACTTCTTTTTATAAAGATAATTTCCACCGCCCTGTTTTAATGTAAATTCGTTATAATTTATTTTTTCACCATCTTTTGAAAAAACTATCACTATTCCTGCTTGTTCAAATCTAAATTCGTTGTTGTCAAACGGAGTTAAAGGAAATGCTGATTGCCCGGTTGCTTGGCCAAACAATTTTTCTCCTTCAATTTTTATATCTATTTCAAGCGGTAATGCGTCGGACTTATAATATCCCACAAAATTTTTTAATTGGTCTTCGTTTAATATAATTGCTTGTTTTGATAAGTCGGGAAGTTCAAAAGGCACGTTAAAATATATGCTCAATAACCCAATGATAATATCATTTAAGACAAAATTCATACCGTTGGAAACTATCGCAAATGCAACTTTATCTTCAGGGAAATAAGCAAGGTTCGATACAAAATGATCAATTCCGCCGTCATGACCAAAAGCTTGTTTATCGTAAAACGGGAAAGTATAAATACCCATTCCCAAATTCTCTTTTAAGCTGGTCATTTGTGAGAAAGATTCTTCAGAAATAATTTTTTTATTAAACAATGAATAGATAAAATGCACAAGGTCAGCAGGAGTAGACACTATAGCACCAGCTCCGTGGGGTATCGACATATCTGTTTCAAAACTTTTCTTCCACCCGTCCTCATAAATATAAGAATGCGCTTCGCCTTTTTCTGAGTTAATTTTACTTCCGTAATAAGTGTTCTGCAAATTTACTTTATTGGTGATTCTCTGTTTTAGATTCTCGCCGTAACTTAATCCGGTAATCTCCTCTAATAAGTATCCGAGCAAAACATAATTACTGTTTGAATATTCTGTTTTAGAATCTGGTTCAAAAACAGGATCGTAACTGGCAATTATTCCGAGCATCTCCTCTTTAGTTTTTTTAGTAGTGTGGTAAGAAGTATACTTTTCGTCATTCGTAAGATTGAAAATTCCGCTTCTATGATAAAGTAAATTTGATATTGTAATTTTTTCCGCGTTTGGTACTTGAGAGAAATACTTTGAAAGTTTTGTATCCAAAGTCAGCTTGCCTTCTTCAATCAATTGAAGGATCATCGAAGAGGTTAACATTTTTGTAATTGATCCGATTCTGTACTTTGTTTTTTCGCTGCTTTTTATTTTATCATCAACAGACGAATAGCCAATAGCTTTTGAATAAACTAATTTACCGTCTTGCAAAATTGCAACAGAGCACATAACTTTATCATGTCTCTCAAGCGTCTCAAAATATTTATCTAGCTTTGCTTCATCAAAATTATTCTGTGCAGAATTACTATTAACCATAAGAGAAAATAAAATAGCATGGATAAAAAATGTTTTCATAACGTAATGCCCGTAATAATTTTATGAATTATTAAATGCGGTGCATATAGCGGAAAATATCTTCGTGCTGAATATAGATTTTAAAGTTCATTTTTTCTGCAACTTCCTGGATTTTCTTCTGCAGCCCGTTGAAATCTAAACTGCATTCCGAAATATCAACAACCATTATAATTGTAAAAAAGTCGCTCATAAGTTTTTGTGTCATATCCTGAATATCACAATTACACTCACCCAGTGTATTAGTAATTGCTGCGACTACACCCGGTTGGTTCAAACCAAATGCAGTTATGATTACTCTGCCTCCGGATGAGTTTTCAGGTTTATCAACTTTAACATCACTAGATTCAATTTTTTTGACCGTATCTTCTACAACTTTTTTAACTGCCGAAGGTGATGCAGTATCACCTAATTCATTAATTGCTGTTAATGTTATTTTTCTTATTTCTTCTTCTGATAATCTCACGGTTTCTTTCCTGTATAATCGTTTTGTAAATAACGTAATGCTTTATTAGCATTTTTTATATTTTCTTCTTTAGCAAAATTCTCTGCGTTTTCAATGTTGCCTCTATAAAACCTTTCCCATAAAAGTCCGGTAACAATAGCTGCATCAAAAAGCCTTTCATCAGCGAGTGCGTTGAAAACTGTAGCTCCCCATAAAACATTCCAGCCCAACGACATTAGACCCGATAAATAACGACCCGTATAAATTTGTCCAGCACCGGGAATAAAAATTGAAATTACTTTTGCAAATGTCTCGGAATATTTATCATCATTAACTTCGCTGCTTAAGATTTTTAATTCATGATTAGAATCAATTCTATTAAATTCTGAAGCAGCCATTTTCCAGTTATCGGCAAACATATAAGCCCAGCCCCTCCAGTAATATAATTCATTTCTTCGTTCTCTTGAAGAATACTTATTTTCTAATTGATTAATAATTGTTAATGCGTTATCAGTAGTTTTTCTTAAAATATTAGTCTTTACTAATTCTATTTCAGCACTAAACTTTTCTCCATCGGTTCGTGCACTATTTATCGCTTTGACTAAATGATTAACAGCTTTGTCGAACTTTGCACCTTTTTTATAACTTATACCAATTTTAAAGTTTGAATCATACTCATAAATTTTGTTGGTATCAAAAAGTTGAAGGCGTTTAAATTCAGTAACAGCATCAAAGTATGATTTTGATTCGAATAAATTATTAGCATGATCCAATTGCACAGAAAGGTAATCCTGCGGAAAGGAGGTAGTAGTTATCACAAAAAATAATATTAATGAAATTCTCTTCATTACCAGTTGCAATAATTGTGCTTTGGAATAAAATAATTATTCTCTTTAAAGAAAAGATCTATAGCATTATTAAAATCAAACCTAATTCCGGCATTATAATTTTGAGCTGAAGCAGCAGAACCATAAATATTTCCCGCATATAAAAATCCACCTATTAATGACATCAATACCCCGCGCCCATTTCTGCCGTTATCAAAATTATCATAAGCCAGCCATATAAACAAGCCGTTTAATATAAACGAAAAAAAACCATCCACATAATTTCCCGTGTAAACTTTTCCTGAACCAGGAAGAACAGTTGAAAGAATTGCGGCAGTCCAGGGTGACTTATATTCAGGATTTGCTTTATTATCATATAATGTCATTAACGGCTGATGGTATTCGTTTGCAAAAACTTTCTTAACTTCGTTTGTGTCGGGGAGCAAATCTTCCTGCAGGTATTGAGTGACGTAATAAAGTCTATAAACATCAAGCTTCCGGCTTTCAGGCATAAACCTTTCCGAAGCAACCAGGTCCCTATATGCTTTATAATCTTTTCTGAAAAAATTTGATTGATAAAATCCGAACTTAGCTTCTTCATCTAATTCAGAATTAAAAAACAACCCTTTATAATAATCATCTGCTTCATTATATCTACCCATTTTCATTAGGCTGTAAGCTATTTTGAACCTCAGAGAATCGTTGTTAACTTCTTTAAGGGCTTCAATATATTCGTCAATAGCTCTTAAATAATCTTCTTCACAGAATAGAGCATTTCCAAATTTTATTCTATTCTCAACAGAAAAAAGTATGTTATTCTGGGAAAAAATTCTATTCGAAAAAAATAATGAGAGTAAAGCCACGGCAATTAAATAAAGGTTAATCTTAACTTTCAAATTATCGACACCAGGATTAATCATCAACAATTTCATTTTTTGGATTGTATTCTACCTTGCCGAAATTTAAGGAATAGTTCTTTGGCGGATCGTAATAATGCCCGCTTTTATGAACCGGATATAAGCCGGATTTAAAGACATTTAAATCACGAACAAACCTATCTGAATACATAAACATGCCTTGAATAATGTTTGTTTCTTTTACCGACTCCACAAAGAAAGACGAACATGAAGGATGATAGGGACAGTTATCCCCATCAAGATCGGAAATCAAAAAATAGTATGTGTTCTGCATACCGGAGAAAATGGTCATTCCTGCGCTTGACTTATCAATTTTATATTCTCTCTTTCCTATTTGAGGCAATTCGTAAGAAACTTCAGTTTCACCCCATTTCTCCCACTCATTCTGGCCAAATAAAAAAGTGACACAAAAAAAGAAGATAATTAGAATTAAGCATTTCATGGCAATGAGATTTTGAAAATAATTGTGAGTGGAATTTAAATCTTATTTATATCAATATGCAACTTATTGACCAAATTTTTTAATTCTAGCTGCCTATATACTGCATTTTTACAGATAGATTCTCCCGATTTCCATTTAATCTCTTTAGTGCTTTCATCTATAAAAACATTGTCAAAATTCTTGTCATAAAAAAGATTTTGGTAATCGGGATTCTTTTTTAGATGGGACAGATTTATTTCACCTTTTATTCCGTTGGAATAAACAAGGTAAATTTTATAATCTTCTAAAGCTTTTACTGAAACCGGGTATATCATATTAATTCAAATTAAACTCTTTTAGTAATTCTCTTGCAATTACAATTTTTTGTATCTCCGAAGTACCTTCATAAATCTCTGTAATCTTAGCGTCCCTCAAAAATCTTTCTACTTTATATTCTCTAACATAGCCATATCCGCCAAGAATTTGAATTGCATCAAGTGCATTTTCAACAGCAATTTTAGAAGCATATAATTTAGCCATGGAAGCCTGTTTTATATAATTTTTACCGGCATCACGCATTGCACATGCTTGAAGCGTAAGCAAAGTTGCTGCTTCAGACTTAGTAGCCATTTCAGCTAATTTAAACTGAATTGCCTGGTGATTAAAAATCTCTGTGCCGAATGCTTTTCTTTCCTGCGAATATTTCAAGGCAGTTTCTACTGAAGCCTGTGCAATGCCGCAAGCTTGAGAGGCTATGCCATATCTTCCGCCGTTCAAGGTATCCATTGCGAAATTAAATCCTTTACCGACTTCCCAAATAACATTTTCATCAGGTACTTTTACATTTGTGAAAGTAAGTGAACAAGTGTCTGAGCTTCTTATTCCAAGTTTATCTTCTTTAACACCCGTCTCAAAACCTTCCCATCCCTTTTCAACAATGAATGCCGTAATTCCTTTGTGTCTTTTTTCTCTATCGGTTTGAGCCATTACCAGATGGTAATCCGCGGAGACGCCATTTGTGATCCAGTTTTTAATACCATTTAAAATCCAGTAATCACCTTCTTTTACAGCTTCGGTTTTCTGTTGTGTAGCATCACTACCGGCTTCAGGCTCGGACAAAGCAAAAGCACCTAATTTTTCTCCTCGAGCCAATGGTTTTAGGTACTTTTCTCTAATATGATCGGGTCCGTGTTTCTCTAAACCAGCACAAACTAAAGAATTATTGACGGACATTATTACTCCTACTGCAGCATCAACTTTTGAAATTTCCATTAATGCCAAAGCATAGCTTACCGTATCCATGCCTGCACCGTCGTAATCGGGTGAAACCATCATTCCCATAAAACCAAGCTCAGCTAATTTGTTTACGATCTCTGTTGGAAACTCGCTGTTTTTATCTCTTTCTACGGAGGTGGGTTCGATTTCAGATTCGGCAAATTCTTTTGCTGTTTGCTGAATCATTAAGTGTTCTTCAGTGAAATCAAAGTTCATATTGTGTCCGATTTAATTTATCATTTAATATTTTCAAACTAATTAAAACGACGTCAAAATTCAATACCTCTTTAACTGCTGCGTCAAATTTTTTGCGATTTTTTGTCTTCATTTCTTTTCCTCTACTTTATCAAATTCATTTTAGATATTTTTGCGGTATGAAGGAAACAAAAAAAACACAATTAAAAGGGTTGACAGTTTCCGAATTGCGGGATTATTTCGAATCAATC
>CAJHYN010000181.1_pt1 | contig 14859 bp, 10 predicted proteins | sample 9198641 | NCBI WGS metagenome assembly CAJHYN01 (sample SAMEA7708370, study PRJEB35096) | sediment metagenome | biome: marine neritic benthic zone biome [ENVO:01000025]; feature: sediment [ENVO:00002007]; material: shallow marine sediment [ENVO:03000034] sea grass bed [ENVO_01000059] ... | reverse complement strand
GTGTTGCCTGAGATGAGATTTCGCGCGCCGGAAATTGTACCGCCAATTGTGTTTGAATGCGCACCTTCCCCAATGCGCACGCCGTAGTCGTTCGCTATAGCATTATCACCGGTCGCACTTGTTCCTATGAAATTTCCCAAAACCTTGTTTCCTGTGGCACCGCTACCACTTATCTCAATACCATTAATGGAATTCCCTGAGATAGTATTCCCTTCACCGGAATTTGTACCGCCAATAATATTGTTTGGTGCATTGCTGATAAATACACCGGCATAACTATTTCCCAGGGCGATTGATCCAGTGACATCGGTGCCGATATAGTTACCTTGTACTTTGTTGCCTATAGCACCATTTCCGATAATTTCAACCCCTACGTCGCCATTACCAGAGATAATGTTGCGTGCTTCGGGGATCGTGCCTCCGACTATAGCGCCAGGCGAATTAAAAATGAGCAAACCTGCATTGCGATTACCCAGGGGAATAGTACCGGTGATATCGGTACCGATATAGTTTCCCTGCACTAAGTTGCCTATTGCGTCATCTCTATTAAGTTCAATCCCTACATCGCCGTTACCTGAGATGATGTTGCGTGCTCCTGCAGATAAACCACCTATCGTGTTGCCGGGTGAAAAAACTCGAACACCATGATCTTCATTTCCCATGTCTATTTGACCAGTTGAATCAGTGCCGATAAAATTACCTTCAATGATATTTCCACCATTAGTTTGTATATGAATTCCTACATCTGTAAAACGATTGATCACCAGCCCGCGTACAGTACTGTTCCCGGCTTCTATCCATAATCCGCTGGCATTAGGGCCCGCGTTATTACCATCCAGTCTTATCTTCAGTACTGCATTGCTGCCAAGTTCTAATGGATTTGTATTCCGGATGGAACCCGGTTGAGTATAGCCATCAATAACAACCGGATTATTAATTGTTGGTAAAGGAGAACTTGGCTGGATTATATGAGGTCCGGAACCGGGAATATCAAAGTGAATCTCTTTTTGTTGTGGATCGGAGTTGGATGCGTTAATTGCCTCTCTCAAGCTGCAATGAACCTCATCGCATGTGCCGTCATCCAGGTCGTCGGTTGTATTTATAATGAGTTGTGTTTCATACACACTAAAAATATATACTTTGCCTTTTCCTCGAGCTGCTATAATCACGTCATCATAACTGTCGTGGTTTACATCTCCGGCTCCCGATATTGACAGGCCAAAATGGCCTTGAATCTCTTCCCCGTTTAAAATAACATCAGCAGTATTATCCATTGAACTGCCTCCGTAATAGATATATGTTCGGCCTGTGCCAGTAAAATAATAAGGTGACCCCACTATGATATCATTATAACCATCGTTGTTCATATCTCCAGCTCCAGATACTGAAAAGCCAAAATAATTTTGATTATCTTCAGCGTCCATAATAACATCAGCAGTATTATCCATTGAACCGCCCCCGTAATAGACATATGCACGGCCTGTATAGTAAGCTCCCACAATCACATCATCGTAACTGTCGTTGTTAACATCCCCGACACCTGATACTGACGCGCCAAAATGGTTATCAATCCCTTCTCCGGTCATAGTAACATCTACCGTATTATCCTTAGAACTGCCTCCATAATAGATGTATGAACGACCGGTGCGGGAACTATATAAACGAGCCCCCACAATCACATCATCGTATCCATCACCGTTTACATCTCCAGCTCCAGCCACTGAATATCCAAACTCATTACTAATTTTTTCCCCGTCCATAGTAACATCTGCCGTATTATCCATTGAACTGCCCCCATAGTAGACATATGCACGGCCGGTGCCGTTATTATAATATGTTGACCCCACTATTATATCTTCATAACCATCGTTGTTCATATCGCCGGCTCCTGATACTGAAAAGCCAAAATAGTTATTATATTCTTCCCCGTCTATAGTAACATCTACAGTATTGTCCATAGAACTGCCCCCGTAATAGATGTAAACACGTCCTGTGCTGGAATTATAAATACAAGCCCCTACAATCACATCATCGTAACCGTCGCCGTTTACATCTCCGGCTCCCGATACTGAATAGCCAAAGTTATCTCGGATCCCTACCCCTTCTAAAATAACGTCTGCCGTATTATCCATAGAACTTCCCCCGTAATAGATGTAAGCACGACCGTAGCCAGAATAACCCAAAGACGTCATCCCCACAATCACATCATCGTAACCATCACCGTTTACATCTCCGGCTCCTGATACTGACCAGCCAAAATAATTATCTGCTTCGTTGTTCATTGGTTCTGTAAAACTCTGTACTAACTGATATTGGGCAAAGTTGTTTTGTGTGAGTAAAAGTGTAATAAATATCAGGAAAGTTAATTTAAGTAGCCTTGTATAAGTAAACATAGTCTATACCTCCTAATACTATTAAAAAAATATTATTTAGTTTCATTTATATACCTGGTTATTTCCACATATAATTTTCTTTCGGAATTTTCTTTCTTTTCATTTTCTGTTTCAATTTTTCTTTCCCTTATACCCCATTCCAGTATTGCGCCAATATCTTTAATAAGTAAAACATTACTTTTTATTGTAATAGCGTTTGGAAGCATAAGATTTGTTTCACCATAAGATAAAGGGGCCTCCTGTGTAATAATCATTTCACAGAGTATTGCCTTTTGTTCTCTATTATTTGCTGTAATAAAACGGCCGCTTTCTTTTTTCGATATTAAAAATGTTGTTTTAAATCCCTCATCAAGAAATTCTTTATTCCATTTCCGGGACACCCCGGTACTTTGAATATCCTTTTCAATGTCCATAATGTTTTCCGGTTGAATTAAAAGAGGCGGAGTAATTTCAGTCAGTGATTTTAGGGAATCGGAATTTGTATATCCTAAAAACAATACGGTACCTTTTTCAAACCTGTAAAACTCTACTACACCCGTATCATTACTGTGGACTACTTCCTGGTCTACTCTTCCTAATATTTCATTATACTTAAGTAATTGAGGTTTTCGGTGAGATGTGTATGTGGTTTCTGCAACGGTACCTTCCGGATGTGAAGGTATTCTCCATAAATCTCCTTCTTTACTTAACACTTTAAGACTATCAGAAAAAGGCACTTCCCATTTAGTATTTTTAATTACTGTTCCGTTTGAAGGCCAATGTTGGGGAAGATCATTAAAACCGCAGCATATATGTGCAAAGACGAGAAATATTAATGTAGAAATTTGGAATGACGTTGTGTTCCTGAAATTAGAGAAATTCATTTTATTCTCCAATGAAAATTTAACTCCAATTATTCACCAATAATCTATTAATTATCTAATTCATACTATCTGGTTAAAATTATTACTGTTTGTGAAAGACTGTTTTTGAGTAAAAAGTAGAAACATTTTTAAGTCTTAATTTTTCTGTAACTTATCCATAATATTTTTATTTAAAAACTTGCCAGCCGCGTTGAATCTGAAATCTCTTTACAGCATTTTTTTTGCTTCTCTGATCGTCCAGACCGTTTTCCACCAATCCTTAATCCCGAACCACATGAAATAGGACTTCTCTTACTTTTGTTCCCCTTCGCCGACAGGCTCGGATGTTGTTGCAATGTTAGTATTACTTCCATCTGGATGCCAATAGTGAAAGTAGACCGGCTTTTCATTGCGAAGCATATAGATCACATCAGCAAGGCCAAATCGGCGGTAGAAAACTCTGAAGATTCCATCACTTCCCTCATATTGCTGAGGGAGGGTTCCATAATTAGGACTAAAGATAGCAATGGCAAACGTTTTTCCTTTCGCATCTTGCAGATTAACACTAGCAACATTTCCCTCTTTGGCGAACAACTCATAGTGATAATTATGAATCTTGAAACTTGTGTATCCGCTCTTTGGCCTGATTCTCCTTTTCATATCTTACCTTCTGACTTTTTTATGTTTGTTTTCTGAAACTGCAATATCCGCTTGACTAATAAACCTATGGCGAAATGATGCAATTCTCTTTGCATCCGGTGACTATTTATATCTAAGAGATATTTTCAATTCAAAGACATCTCAATAAGTGTACCATGTCTTATCTCAGATTACATAACCTATTGATATACAAAGAGTTACGTGATATTATTATTATATAATTATTGATGGGGGACACTGAAATTCGATAAATATAGCGAGAAATTATGCGGGCTAATGATTTTTATTGACGTTATATTCGTTAAATGTAGCGAGTAGATCTAGGATTGTTCATCCCGATGAATTCCTAATTGGCCCATTTTAAAACGGACATTAGTTTCAGAGATTTTCAACCTCCGGGCTGCCTTTGACTGATTCCAATCAGATTCAATTAAAATTTTTCTAATTACTTCCGCTTCAAATTTATCCACTTGTTCTTTTAGGGATTTTGATCTCTTTGTAGAATGAAAGTCTAATCTAAAATTTTCCAGTTCTCTTTTTAAATCCGGTGGTAGAAAGCCGGGATCGATAGTTGATGCATCCGGAGGAGTAACGGTAATTATTCTCTCAACAAAATTTTGCAATTCTCTTATATTTCCTTTCCACTTATGCTGTTTCATAAATTCAATAATTTCTTCATGAAAATTATCTACGGTTTTATTTTGTTGTTTTGCATACAAACTCAGGAAATGATTTGCCAGAATGGAAATATCTTCCTGCCTTTCACCTAAATCCGGAATATAAATGGGATAAACATGGAGCCGGAAAAAAAGATCTTCCCGGAAAACATTCTCATCAATCAGTTTTTTTAAGGGGATACTGGAAGCAGCGATTATTCTCACATTTATCTTGTGTGTTATATTACTTCCAACAGGACGAATTTCTTCCTCCTGTACAACACGGAGCAATTTTGATTGCATATCGTATGGTAAATTATTTATTTCATCTAAAAATAAAGTACCACCATCTGCTTCCAATAATAATCCAGTATGGTCGGAATTCGCCCCGGTAAATGCCCCACGCTTATGCCCGAATAATTCACTTTCCAAAAGATTATCAGGAATTGCCCCGCAATCTATAGCAATAAAGGGAAAATCGGATCGGGAACTAAATTGATGAATAGATTTGGCGATAAGTTCTTTGCCTGTTCCGGTTTTACCATCAAGTAAAACCCTGACGTCACATTTTGCTGCAGCTTCAACAGCGTGAAGCATTTCAATAAACTTAGTACTCCTACCAAGTAAACCGCAGTTTTTATATTTAAGAATGAGTGTCGAATCAGATATTCCTGAAATAAAATATTGCCTGATTTTTTGAACATTCCTAAGAAATGGTGCGGATATAGCAGCAATATTCTCAAGGAATTCTATTGCATCAGGATTTACACTCTCTGATGTTTTTTTGTATATAAGTATTAATGCCCCGATGATGATCCCTTCGATAATCAAAGGAACACCAATAACTGATTTTTCTCCAATCTCTTCAAATGATACTTCTGGAAATCTTTCATCACGTTGAATATCATAACTTAAAAATGATTTTTTATACTTGATAATCCAACCTGCAACATTAATATAAATTTTCCGGTATTCCTTTTGTTCAGAATATTTCCCATTCTTAATAACTGTTTTTATCGTTTCCCTGGTATCAGGATTGACCATGACAATCAGTGCTAGATCAGCCCCAAGAAGTTGTGACGCTTTATGGGCTACAAGTCTCAGGACTTCATTAAAATCAGTCTGATGAGTAAGGATTCTTGCTAAGGTAATGAGATCATCATTAATTTTATTTGACTGTGACAAACGGATTTTATCCTTTATTTATATATTTTAATATTGATGCCTCAATTTGTCATGTTAAACAGTTAAGCTTTTATCGCTTCATCATACATCCCTTTGGCTGTTTAAGCGTATCCCATACATAAAGACCGACCGGAAAATCGGATTCAGGTCCTGTGCCAGATACATTTCTGACAAGTCGTCTTAATTGTCTTCGTTTTCATCATCATCGTCTTCTCCTATCCATATCTCCTCGCAGGAGATGATCTCAACAACCTGGCTTTTCTTTCGATAACCGAAATAGAGTGAGGTGCCTTGTTCGTTAAATACGATATCCTGAAAATTCCCGATATTTGATGCAAAGAGTTTAGGCTCTCCTCCTGTTTTTGAGATTCGGTGTATTTCCCCTCCAACTTTTTGAAAAAATATTTCGTCGGTTTTAGGATGAACCGCTAAAGAATTTGAATAAACTTGCTGAGGAGCTTCAAAAATAGGTGCTTCAAAAAAAGGTGCCACTTTACCATTTGCACTAAGCGTCACAATCCGACACATTCTATCAGGATCTGTATTTAGGGAAACGAACAATGTTCCATCAGAAGTAAAATCAACAAGTATAGGCCCGGCAATAAAAATATTTCCTTTAGCGATAGCACGCACTGTTCCAGTATTTGGATTAGCAGCCCAAACTGCTTGGGCCTCGTAAATTCCATAGCCGTTATCGGCAATGATAATATCTCCGGGATCAACGTTGGGTCCATCAAAGGATGCAGGAGCAACTGCTACTCCATATGGATTAAACAAGGGAGACCCTGTCGTTACTTTCGTGACAAATGGAATGGGCGTTTTACTTTGTTCAGAAAGTTTGAAAACGGTTTCAGCTTGACCATCAGATACATAAACGGATCCATCAGGAGGATATACTAGTATATCGTCCGGGCTTATGAAAGGCGTCCCAAGTATTGTAAATGCATCGTAAGGATCGTAAGTATGCCCTTTACTTAAAAGAAATACACCTGGTCCGGATTGTTCCAATTCTTGTATTGCCAGAAGTTTTTTATTTGCCAGCGGGGCAACACCGTCAACCATCTTAATATTATCATAAAAAACCGTTGCAATGAATCTATTATCAGAAAGACGGATATCGGTTGCAGGATAATAAACAAACTCTTCCTCATCGCATGGGTGATTATCTGTAAGAATGGCGGTTCCAAATAGACTTGGATTTTTCCATGCCATCTCTCCATCCTCACTCGACCACCATCTAAGTGAATTCTGGCGCACACCCAAATCATTATCTAAAACTACTATTTCAAAACCAAAAAGGTGCCTCATGGATGGTGAGAATTGCAAGGCATTAAAGGGCATTGCTACCTCAAGATTATAACCTCGTTTATTCTGCGAATAGGCAAAATTAAATGCCGAAACATCAATATTGGAATGTCCACTGGTAGGCTCTTTGCCAAATACAAATCTTAATTGGTCATCATTTAAATCGTATGCATAGGGCCAATAATCCGGGTAATCGGAAAGATCATTTTTACTATTGTCACCATCCAAGAATAGTTCGATACCGTCATTAAGCCAAGGTGTCGGATCGGACACATTTATATCATCATCCGTTACGGAAACAAAAAGATAGATGTTGTCCTCATCCCACATCATGCTAAAATAAGCAGATAAATCCTCTATACTATCGAGGGGACCAGTTTCATTCCTAGTTATCCGAAAATTGATTCTGGGAGCATCTTCCCATGCATCATCCGTAATTCCATCTATAATTGGAACACCATTTGTCAAACTTTTTAGCGGTAGCAATTCAATGGAGACATGCCTTATTTCATTAAACTTACTCTGCCATAAAAAGAATCCAAAAGCTATAACTATAAGAGCGATAGCTACTGTTCGAAAGGCATTTTTATGATGTTTTCTCTTCCATCTGAAGATAGGTGGTTTTTTACGAAGACCCTCTTTGAGTTTCTTGGCAGCAATTTCCAGTTTTTCAAGCATTTCTTCCATTGTCAATAGGCGTTTATACGGTTTTTTAGCTAGGATTTTATCTAATATTTCTTCTATCTGATGTGGTATTTCTCTTTTAACCCTGGTAATTAATTCCGGTTCTTCATTAATTATTTGATACATTACAGCCAGCTCATTATCCGCTTTGAATGGTTGGTTACCTGTCAACATCTCATAAAGAATAACTCCTAGTGTCCAAACGTCTGTTAGGTGATCTACCTTCAAACCCTGAGCTTGTTCCGGAGACATATAGGCAACAGTGCCCATGGTCGCACCAGACTTTGTTAACATGGAATCACCTTTCAACTTCGCGAGACCAAAATCAATAATCTTGACTTGGCCCTCTTCTGTAATTAAAATATTGGCTGGTTTGACGTCCCTGTGAACTATACCTTTTGAGTGTGCTTTTGTAAGGCCTTTAGCAATTTGGATGGTAATATCCAAAGCCTCTTTTACTGTGAGTCCCTCACTATGGGATGTAATCTTATCCTTAAGAGTTTCTCCTTCATAAAATGCCATGACTATAAAAAAATGTTCATCATCTTCCACAATTTCATGGATGGTTCCGATATTCGGATGATCAAGAGCAGAAGCTGCTATCGCCTCTTTTCTAAATCGTTGCCTTGCATCTTCATCACGTGTAAGTTCCGGAGGAAAAAACTTCAAAGCTACAGTACGCTGTAAATTAATATCTTCAGCTTTGTAGACTTCACCCATACCACCTTCGCCCAGTTTCTCGATTATATTGTAATGCGATATTGTTGTTCCAATCATGAATCAAAACTCCCTGAGTACAAACTTACCTGCCGGTTTTTTTGGTCCCTTAAGAATTTGATTTATATAGACTTACTATTTATTACTTGTCTGGGTCTAACAATCCCTAATTTATTCATTTTTGCGTGAAGTCCTTGTTCAAGAAAGTCTAACGTACGGGTTGCTTTATTTCGATTCCAATCATTTTCTTCGAAAGTTTTTAGAATTAAATCTTTTTCAATTTCCTGCAAAGATTCTTTAAGAGGTACAGCCTTTACAGTTTTTTGATTCGTGATAAATTCATTAATCTCTTTCTCTTCCTTCATAACTGTTTTGAGCGTGATTTGAGTTCGTGGATTTATCATTACTATAGATGCTACTTCTGAATTGAACATTGCGGCGGTTTTAGTTGAAATTACACGGAGTATCTCGGAGAAGTCTGTTTGTTGACTAAGAAGAGATGCTAAATCAGATAGGCTTTCATTTTTTTTATAAATATTACAAAAGAACATTTATTGTTTTTCGACTATCAATTTATCGATATCACTCAAGATGAATTAGTAACCTTATGAGAAGCACAATAGGCTGGGAGAAAATTATTCGAGACAGAGATCAGGACGTTTCTCTCAAGAAGGAATTTTATAATCAATATTAAATTACAGTCTTAAATATTTAGAATCAAGAAAGCCGGAACTTTATTAAATTAGACTAATTGTCTTGCTTTAATCCAAAATATTAAGAATCCCTTAGAATAAAATCACTTTGCATGTAGAGAAAAAAGTGCTTACTTAAATCATTACTCAGCTCAATTATTATCTTTCATTTTAATTATAATAATTGATTATTGCAATAATCCCGTTATATGAAATAACCAATGAAAAGAAGAGCGCCAATGCAAGTCCGGCATTTAACCATATATTACTTTTAAAATTTTGCATAAGCGTTTTATTATTTACAAGAACCATAATACCAAGTACGACCAATGGCAGCACAAATACATTAAAAACCTGAGTAAGTATCTGGGCCTTTATCGGGTTTACTCCAAATATTGGAACCAGCAGTGCAAAAACCGATGCGCATGCCGTAATAATACGAAACTGCCTGGAGTTAATATCCAGCTCGCCGGATTGATAATCAGCAATTAAAATCGGTGCAATCATCAAACAAGGAAATATGGATGATAACCCTGCGCTACAAGTACCAAAGAAAAACAGTGTGAGAGCAAATTTGCCTGCAATGGGTTCAAGTGTTTGTCCCATATCCAGTACCTTTGTTACTATAATTCCTTTATGAAACAATGCACCGCTGGCTACGGCCATAACCGATCCGCTAATAATAAATATAAGAATAGCAGCGGTTATTGCGTCGTTCCTTTGCTGTTTGCGGTCGTTGATGCCCCATCCTTTTCCTTTAACAAAAAGTGGACGTGATAAAAATGTAGCAGCAGCCATTGTTGTACCTACAAATGCAGCTACAAGCATTCTACCTCCTTCAACCTTGGGGATTGAAGGTATTAGACCCTTCATAACATCCATCGGTAGGGGATACACGAGCAGTAGTGAAAAAAGAAATGAAAAAGCCATGATAGAAACAAAGATCACCAGTATTTTTTCAAAAAAACTGTATTTACCCACTAGTAAAAGGGAATACATTATACCTATTATTAGGATAGCAATTAACAGCACTGCAGTATATTCAAATCCTTTAAAAACCGGGAAATATAAGGCCAGCACTTCATAGATAATGTTTGAGGAGATGCCCAAAATACCTGTCAGTGAATTCCATTGGCCAAAAGAGATACCAATAATAATAAGTATTGCTACAATCTTTCCGAATGACAAATGTTTTTTAAACCCAAATAATGCAGACTCTCCTGTTACCAGGGTATAGTTTCCATATGCATAAATTAATATGCCTGAAAAAACACAACTAAGCAGCAAAACCCATAGTAACTGCATGTTATATGTACTGCCCGCTACAATCATAGATGTTACACTGCCTGTGCCAATAGTATATCCAATAGCGAAAATACCGGGGCCAAAACCAAGTACAATTGCTAGTACTTTTTTGAAGATTTTTTTGTTTTTTGACTGTTCATTCATTTTTTGTCACCATGTATAGAAATTTATTTTCACAATTTTGTTTTATCGCTTTAGTAAACTTGTTTAGAGATACTTTGAGACTTGATTAAGACTACATGTGATTATTGATTAACAGATTAAATAGTCCGCCAATAAAATAGTGAATTTCTGTAATTTTTCATATCTCTAATTCTTGTTATTACAACAGTACAAAGATGGGTATTTCAGAATATCAAGCTTGACTCCCATTTCCGATGCTTGTTTATTTTATTCATGTAATAGAAATTAGCTATTTAATGCAAAAAGATATCAAATTTAATTACATCATGCTATCGTTAAGGAAGTTTCAATTGAAGTTACTTCTCCGAACTGGAAATCTTCGCTTTTTGAGAAGGTTAGAGACTTGCAAAAGAAATGCTTTGGGTTTACCTTTATTTAATTTCTTATACCATTTGGATAAGATAGTTATCAATTATAATTCAGCGTTCTTAACTTTAGTTCAGGTTATGCATAATTACATCATTTCATTTAGATTGTGCAGAACTTAACATATCCCACAAGTCATTTGGATTTTCGCGAAAACTATCATTAAACAAAAATATTGTTAATAAAATACAGACAATAAAACCCAAAACGATAACGATTTGCACTTTTGATGTTTTCTGAATGTCTTGTTTTATCTTTACATTACAAATTTCGCCCGGACAGTGCTGAGCCTTTTCTTTGTAAAACCAATCATAAAATAAACACCCTAAACAAATACCAAACGCCGATTCAAAGAATAAGAATACCAGGCAAATTATACAGATACTGCCTGTTATAAAACTATGTGAATTTACTACTATTAGAAGAAAAAATATTAACGTAGACAAAACTAAACCTATTTTCCAGGCAAACTTTTTTTGTGCTGCGCCTACATATTCGGGTACTTGGTTTCCTACAATCAAGCGCCCGATTATTAATGAAGGAGAGAATTTAGGACTAACAAATACACGTATTACTAAATCGGTAAGGAATATAATTACGAAATATTTTAGCAGTAAAAAATTTACCTCAAACAAGACCAGCATTACGGAAAAAAACAGAACTAAAAATAGTACTCCTGCTGCGGCTCTTATTTCTCGTTCATTTAAAACCGGAATGTTATATCCTTTTACGGTTTCTCCAAATTTTATCACTTTGTCCATTTTTTACTCTTTCAAATTTTTAATTAACATGACGATTGATCAATTAAAAAGGTTACCGTTAGATAAAAATAGCAGTCATGTTGCATTCTTGATTCCTTTAATCAAAAGCCAAAAACAAAAAGACATCTCCACTATACCGGCAAATGTAAGCATAGGGGAAGTTATTGCGGTGTAATCGGGAAAAAGAGATTTTACGGAAAAACTTATTAGATATCCAAAACAACTCATAATCAATAATACACCTAAAATTCTTGGAAGGAACCCGGACTTAAAAACCAGAAATCCGAGTGGTAGCAACCAGAGTCCCCAAAATATGTGTGCGATAAGGTTTCCAATATTGTAAAAATCGAGAAATAACATTACAAGAGCATGCAACTGAACTGTTTCCAATACTTTTAAGTAGTCTGCCCCATTTAATAGCATTAGAGAGGCTAATTTGTTAACTATATTGATGCTGGTGATAGGAATACTGATTAGGGCAAATATAACCATCAGTATAGCATGTTTTTTATTAACCGTTTGTAGTAATTTGTATAAAGCCAGAGGCAGTAATATAAAGCACGTCATGCTCGTTAGCCCGCTCGTGAGGTCGATGCGGAATAACAATTCGGAAGCCATAATATTATTGGCAGTTGCTGTCGCATCCCCCCACACAAAAAGCTTTGAGGGAACATACATCAAACTGAACCCTCCGCATACTGCAACAATTAAATATAGAAGGCCTGCAATTCTTGCTGTCTTTTTATTTGAACCCAGATTATGCATTAGCACAACATCATATATAGTAAGTAATTCATTAATAAGAAGTTACAAATCTTCTCCTTTTAACCATCTTCTAATGCAAAGTAATAGAATAACAGATTGTTATAAAATAGATTTACGGTTTCTGCATTATCCTAATGCATAATTCGGGTTGAATCCATTTTATCTTCTTTTTCAGTCATCTGATTCGGTTGAATTTTATTTGAGTTATGAATTTGTTTAAGGCAATCGTTTTACGTTCACACCTCTAATTAAAAGCCAAAAGCAAAATGAAATTTCTGCAATAGCCGTCTCGTAAGAAAGTAAATCAATTATAATCGATTGATAGCCGGGGAAAAGAAAAACATTAAAAAATTCTATCAGCATACCAAAACATGCAATTACCAATAAGACACCCAAAACTCTTGGGAGGAAGCCCGACTTAAAAACTAGAATACCGAGTGGTAGTAACCAAAGGCCAAAAAATATTTGGGCGATAAGATATCCATACCCGTGTAAATCGAGAAACAACATTGCAAGAGCATGCAACTGATCTGCTTCGAATATAGTCAAGTAGTCAGCACCGCTCAACAACAGCAAGGCGACGAAATGGTTAAGCATATTGAGGCACATTATAGGAATACAGACCAACACAAATAACACCATAAGCAAAGCTTGGTTTTTATTAACCGGTTTGAGCAGCTTGTATAAAGCTAGAGCCAAAAAAAGGAAACATGTTATCATAATTAGATCACTCACAAAGCCAATACGGAATAGCGATTCAGAAGCTATAATATTATTAGCTGTGGCTGCGGCATCTCCCCTAACAATAAGACTTGAGCGAACATACAGCTCGGCGAAGATACCCAATACTATTACAAGTAGATACATGAGACCTGCAATTCTTGCGGTCTTTTGAGTTGAATTCATTTCCGTTTTTTTGATTTATTAAACATTACAATTGTCTTTTAACTAATTGCAAACATAAAGCGGCACGCAAATACAAATGTCATTGTTGTGTCATAAATTGTCATCAATCTTTAGTAATAGGGAATTATTGCTATATCTTATAAATAAATTAGGAGTATTCATTTAGCTGAGTATTAACGGGCTAGGGCTAAGGCTGGTGATGAACGAAACCGCTGCTTGAGGAGATATTTTTTGCTCTTACTTCAAAAATCTAAAAAGACAATTAACGCGAACAGTCGGTTTGCTATAATGACGTTCTCTTAATCCGTAATCTCATTTTAGAATTTATCAACATCTAGGTTATGATTAATTGCTGAAAAAAACTGTCCATTTGGACCATCGTCCTCTATTAAGGCTGGGGCTAATGCACCTGGTAAAACCGCTTCAACCGAATGTTCAGCGTTTTCGCCGCCTAAATCTGTACGTAGCCAACCGGGGTCAAGGGTGTTTATTCTAACACCGGTGTTTTCAAGCTTAACCGCAATATCATCTGTTAGTTTATTAACCGCCCATTTTGAAGCACCGTATGGGGCGAGTTCCGGTAAGCCCTTTATTCCTGAAGTAACATTAATTACCCGTCCAAAACCGTTTTCTATCATTGCCGGAATAAATGCGCCACACAAGCTATACATTGCGAAAACATTTACTCTAAAAGCTTCCATCCATTCAGTCCAACTATGCTTCCAAATGTCTTCATAATAAGGAGTCATTATAGCAGCATTATTATATAATATATCAACACTAATTTTTAGATTCTTTACCTGGCTTATAAGTTTATTTACTTGAGATTCATCCGATAGTTCACCATAGACACAATAAGTGTTTACGGTATGTTTTTTAAGGAGTTCAAGTGTTTTTACGCAACTTTCTTTAGTTCGTCCGTGAACAATTATATTGCAGCCAAGTTTTGCTAATCCTTGTGCAATTTGCTGTCCTATTCCTCGACTCGATCCTGTAATAAGGGCATTTTTATCTTTTAGCTGTATCATAATATTGCCTATTCAATTATAAATTTTGCGCAAATTAGATGTAATAGAAAGAAAAAGCAAGAATAGTTTAATGGTTTCGTATACAACTTTATTGGCCATCAAAGTCTTTTAATCAGTACTACCCCAATCCTTGTCACTTGAAAAATTTGTTCATACATGGGAGATTTCTAAATAGTTTAGGCTTCCCCCAGGAAATATTTTATTGACCCCTAGTTTACATATATTGGTTGGCAGCAGCTTATTTGTTTAATATATTAGCAATCGCAGCATCAAGTATTGGGTCTCTCTTATCTATTATATCATTTATAGTAATATCTACTTCAATATCTGGAGATATACCAATTCCAATAAATTCTTTGCCATCAGGAAAAAAGTCTTCTTTTGTACAGATTAATGCCAATCCACCACCCG